>OGGW01000031.1_pt1 | contig 129268 bp, 99 predicted proteins | sample 1571291 | NCBI WGS metagenome assembly OGGW01 (sample SAMEA2582028, study PRJEB24529) | metagenome | biome: Human gut stool | place: China | collected 2011 | reverse complement strand
TTTTGAGTATTAATAACTTATTTAATAATCGTCTCGTTTTAACGGGACACTAGTGAACGCAGTTAATATGCGTATTTTGACTACAAAGTTACAAAATAATTGTGAAAGATCAACAATATATTAAGATTATTAACATAAAAATATGGAAGATGTGTAATATTCCTCTGATATATCTGTTTTTTCTTCGATATATTTATGATGTCACTCAATAAAGATGGCTTCCAGACCATAGAAATCCCGGAAGATAATGAAGCCAAGATTGCTACCATCGGCATCTTGAAATACATTATCCGTTAAAGATAAAAGGGCAAGAGCATTACCTTGTCAATATATGATATGATGCTTTTGCCCTTTCTTTCTGTATGTCTTTTATTCCACTTTCTTTTATTCCGTTTTATTTATTCCACCTCCTCGCACATCGCCATCTCTGCTCCCCGGTAAATCACAACGAGCTGATGAAGCTTCGTGGTTTTCACGGATTTGTGCACGATGTCGCTATTGGCGTAGCGCCTTATCTGGGCTGAGGCTTCCTCGAAGAGATGGTTCAGCTGCTCATCGCTGGTGCCCGGCTTGCAATATTTCAATTCCACGATGTAGGAATCTTCTATGTCCTTATAGATGTCGCAGAGGGGCAGCAGGAAGATGTCGGCATAACCGCCATCGTTGTCAAGTTCAGAAATAGGACGGTAGAACTTGCATTGGCTCGTCATCGCCAGAGTGAAACCATGAACGTAGGCTTCGCCCTTCTGCTTGTCGCGCTGGGAGGAGAAGCGTTTCAGACAATCGGCTATGTAGGCAAAGTAGGGCTTGAATGCGCCTTCGTAGGCAAGCTTGCTCTCCAGTTGGGTTTTGTCGTATTGCTCAAAGGTGAGGTCGTTCTCCTTGTAGGTATCCAGCAGATAGGTGTACATCTGGTCGCGTACCACCTCGTTGGGAACCACAAAACGGGTGTTGCCCTGGTAGGTTCCGCCTATCGTTACCATGCCGAAATAAAAGAGCAGACTCAGGAATTTGTCAGGATCGTTGATGCGCTCGGCAGGGAAATTCTCCATCAGGGTTCCCGTGGTGTATCCCTTGGTTACAATATCCTGTATGATGCTGGCATCGTGGGCAAACTCCTTGTCATGGCGGATGAGCATGCGAATCTTGTCGTAGTCGATGCGGATGTTGGTTTCCACCAGTTTCTTCGGAATATCATAATCGTTGCGGATGTAATTATCTACAAAGTAGAGCACCATCACGGAGTTGTACATGGTTGTGTTGCCGTACTTTTCTTCTGAGAAGCAATAATTGTCGTACCATGGCTTCATCACTTCTATCAGCTCATCCACGCTATGGCGGAATGGCAGCACGCTGGCGTAATAAGCCAGCATCTGGCGCACTTCCTCCTCGGTGAATCCCACCATTTCGTTGAACTCCGGAGACAGGGAATAGTTGGTACCGATGTTGAAACCGCTGGTCAGATCGTCCATTGTTACGGGACTTACTCCTGTAACGAAAACTCTGCCCAGTGAATCTCCTGCGGCTCCCTTGATTGTGTCGAAGAAATGTCGTAGATATCCCTCACCGTGAGTCTGCTCGCAGTATCGTTTTTCATGCTCCTTGTGGGCAAGAATCTGATTGGTAAAGTGGTCGTATTCGTCGATGAAGAGATAAATCTTCAAGCCTGCTTCAGCACATTTGTCGCATAGAAATCCCAATTGGGCAACGGCATCTTCCTTCTGGTTCATCTCTTCCTTTATGCCCGGTGGCAATAGGTGGGCGTATCTGCTGCAGAAGGAATTGAACTTGTTGTTGCAATGGGCATCAAGTCCCTTTTTATAATTATCCAATCCTGCTGAAATCATGGCAAAATTCAGGTGAAGGATGAGATAGCTGTTGCGTTCAGGGGTAGGATTCTCTCCGATGTAAAGCTTGCCGAAGAGGCTTTCAAACTTATCCTTCTTGTTGATGTCGTAATAGTTTTCGAGCATGGAGAGGGTAAGGCTCTTGCCGAAACGGCGAGGGCGAATGAAGAAGAAATACATGTTAGATTCTTCTATTTTCTCTATGAATGGGGTCTTGTCAACATAGTAACAATCTCTTTCCATTACATCCTCAAAGTTCTGCATTCCGTAAGGGATGCGCTTGCGATAGATTCGCTTTTGTCTTTCTATTTTTGCCATAATCGAAACCTGCTTTTTGTTTTTATGCCGCAAAGTTAAGATTATTATTTGGAATAAGCAAAGTTTTTGGGGCTTTTTCTTGGTGGTTTATCAGAAAATGAGTAGTTTTGCGGGCGTGAATCAAATAGATAACGAATAAGACAATGGATAAGACAACGACTCAAATTACGATGCTCGGAACGGGAAATGCTACGGTTTCCCAGATTTATAATACCTGTTTTGTGCTCCAAACTCCCAGCACCCTGATGCTGGTGGATGCGGGCGGAGGAAACGGAATACTGGCGCAGCTGAAGAAGATAAATGTTCAGATTTCTGACATTCATCACCTCTTCGTTACCCATGCGCATACCGACCATGTGCTGGGGGTAATCTGGGTAATCCGAATGGTGGCACAATGTAAGGGATATGAGGGATTGCTGCATGTGTATGGAAACGATAAGGTGATGAAGGTGATCAAGACCATCATCGACATGATTCTTGCCAAGAAGCAACTGGCTAAGGTGGCTGAAAGGGTGGTGTTCCATCAGTTGGAAGATGGCGATTGCTTCGAAGTGGGGGATATGAAGTTGGAATGCTTTGATATTCAGTCTACTAAGGAAAAACAGTTCGGATTCCGAGCTGAGTTGCCTTCTTCTGATGAATCGGATAAGCCTTTGGTCTTGGCGTGCCTGGGTGATGAACCTTATAACGAGCAGAACCGACGCTACATAGTGGGGGCTGACTGGATGATGTGTGAGGCGTTTTGTCTCTATGCCGACCGCGATATGTTCAAGCCTTATGAGAAATGCCACAGTACGGCGCTTGATGCCGGAAAACTGGCGGAGGAACTGAGCGTGAAGAATCTTATCCTGTATCATACGGAGGAGAAAACACTCGCTAATCGTAAAGAAAATTATACCCGTGAAGCTGCCGAGAACTTCAAGGGTAGAATCTTCGTTCCGGATGATTTGGAGGTGATAGAGCTGTAGAATTTCTTTCTTTATAATTGTGGGCTTAATCAGTTTTGATCCGGTAGGAAAATCTTGGTTACTTCCCGCTCTCCGAAATCTATCATGGCGTTGAAGAGACTCACTTTTTCCGCCTTTCTGAGGTCTTCTAGTGTGAGGTCGGCTTCCAGGATGATGCCGGCTTCCAGGAGCTGGGCACGCTTGGTTCCCTGGAGCAGGGGATGCTTGGGGGTGAGCCATCTGTTGCCGTCAAAAAGGGCGAGATTGGTGAAGGAGGTATCGGTAATGAGCCCGTTCTTTACAATGATGATTTCATCGCATTCGTCCTTCTGGGCTACCAGGGCGTTGAGCGCACTTCGGTCTGTGCTCTTGTAGGTGTAGTCGATTTCATCATCCTCTACCACCTTGAGGGAATGAATCTCCTTCATCTTGTAGGGGGCGTACTCGATGGCTTCCACGCCCTGGGTGCCATAAACCACTCGTGCCTTGTAAAGGTTCATTTCCTCTTTTGGGGAAATGAGGGATGAGAGTTTTATTTCTTCAGATGCGAGGGTTGGAAAGAACCTGCGGATGGTTCTCTCCATTCTTGCCTGATGATAGGGCAGGGCCAGAGCCTTGCCGTTCTTGATCTTTATTGTTTCTATAAATTGCTGTTTCATAATCTCTTTTATTTTTTCTAAGATGAAAGGTGGATTTAAAACGGAAGATAGATTTTCTGAATCACTTCCTCGTATTCCCTCCGGCAATCGCTCTTCGAAGTGATGCCGCCGCCTGCCTTGAAATACAATTTTCGGCTTTTCTTCGGCTTCTTTCCTTCGTTTGCCTTGAATTTCTTTTCTCCGTCGGCTTCAAAATCAACCGGCGAAGTTTCTTCTTCTATGAATCTTATCATGACGGCAGAGTTGAGCTCGCCCTGGTCGTAGATTCCCATGATGCCCGTGTAGAAGCCGCGGTCGTAGCCTTCTGCCTCTTGGATAATCTGCATGGTTTTATCTTTCGGGGCACCCGTGATGGAACCGGCTGGGAGCTGGGCATCGAGGATTTCGCCCAGATGGTGCGGGTAATCTTCGGGCAGGCGACCGCTGATTTCTGAACTGGTTTGCAGGATGTCGCCCTTGTTGGTGTGCAGCACGTCGACGTAACGGTATTTATCTACCCTTACATCTTCTGCCACCCGGCTCAGGTCGTTTCTTATCAGATCTACGATGGTGGCGTGTTCTGCCGCCTCTTTCCGGTCTTCCATCAGCAGCTTTTCGGCATTGGGGAGGGATGCATCCAGGGTTCCCTTCATGGGATAGGAGTAGATTCTTCCGCCCTTGATTCTGACGAAGGTTTCGGGCGAAAAGCAGACGAAGGGGGTGAGATTCTCTTCTTTCAGATGAGCTTTATCTTCTGCTTGGGTTCTCTTTCTTCTGAGCAGCAGTTTATACTTCCCTTTTGCACGATGGAAAATTTCTTCTAATGAAAGATTGCAGCTCACGGGAACCCGGTTGGTGAGATTCGTAAGATAGCTGTTGCCCGCCATAATGTTGCTCTTCACGATGTTGAAGCTTCGCTCATAATCGTTATAAAGGGGCGGGGTTATCTGCCAAGAAATAGGAGAGTCCAAAGGAGTTCCTTTGAAAAACTTTTTCTCCGAAATCTCCTTTGGGATCTCCCTTGAAATCTCCTCGTAAATTCTTTTAGAATCCCCCATTTCTTTCGAATGGTTTTCTCTCCAGTTACCTCTTCCTTCGAAATCGAAGAGGCATTCTTCGGGATTTATATCTGATAGCTTGCGGATGAAGGCCTCGTCTGCCTGGTAGTTGATGACAAAGAGAAAAGGCTCTTTCTGGCTTGCCAATCGGTTGATTTTATCTATGATTTTCTGTTTCATGTCTGCAAAGATACTGCTTTTATTTAGAAAGACAAAAGATTGGTTGCAGATTTTTGTTTGATGGGACGTCTTCTCCACACGCCCTTTCAGGGCGTGTGGAGCATATTTAATAGGCTTTCCCTGCCTTTTTAATACGCTTCTCCCTGCTCTATTTCTTCCTGCGTAATGCGCTTGCGGTCGATGGCGCGCCAGGCAAAAACGATGTAGGCGAGCACGAACGGGATGAGGAGGGAGACTATCGCCATGGTGCGGAGCGTGAACTCGCTGCTACAGCTGTTGGCGAGAGTGAGCGAACTCTGAAGGTCGATGTTGGATGGATAGTAGGCGGTATTGTTCCAGCCGGCTATCAGCAGCAGAACCAGCACGGTGAGCACGGTTCCGATGCCCGTAAACCAGATTCCCTTTCTATACTGCACGCTCCTCGATGACTTGAAAATGCCAAAAAGAACGAGTACTACACCTATTAATAATATTACAAGCAAGATTGGCATCTCCAGGAGATTGTGAAGATACTTCATGCTCTCAATCGTAATGCCGGAAGAAGAAGTGCTGAATCCGTCCTTTACCAGTAATCTGATGAGGAATGGCAGGAAGAACAATAGAAAGAGGAGGGCATTCCATGGCAACTGGCGGGTGCAGCGCTCCTGAATCTGCTGGTGCTCGATGTTGTTCTTGATGTAGAGCATGCCCAGAATGCGGGCTAGCATCAGTACGGCAAGTCCCAGCACCACGGTCCATGGGTCGAGCAGGGCATCAAGACCATGACTGGCGTTTGCCCAGCGGCTGATAACGGGTTGCAGACTGTTGGTAATATTGCCCTTGTCTATCAGAAAATTGCTGCCGTTGAAGAAGGTAGCTACGGCTCCGCCAAGAAGCAGCGGACCCACGATGCCGTTGATAATGAGGCAGATCTGAAAGGTCTTCGGTCCAAGAAAATTACCTATCTTGTTCTGGAATTCATAGCTCACGGCTTGAATCACAAACGAGAACAGGATGATCATCCACAGCCAGTAGGCTCCGCCGAAACTGGTGCTGTAGAACAGCGGGAATGAGGCGAAGAAGGCTCCGCCGAAGGTGACGAGCGTGGTGAAGGTGAACTCCCATTTTCGTCCCGTAGAGTTGATGATGAGGCGACGCTCCTCTTCCGTTTTTCCCAAACAGAATATCAAGGTGTTGGCTCCCTGTACAAACATGAGAAACACCAGCAGGGCTCCTAATAATGATACGAGGAACCACCAGTATGATTGCAAAAATTCGTATGCCATAATGCTAATGTCATAAAGTTAATTCATAATCTTAAGTTTTTATTCATATTCCGGTCCTTTCTTGATCTGCTTCACCAGGATGCTGATTTCTACGGCAAGCATGGTGGTGAAGAGTGCCAGGAAGATGAAGAAGGTGGTGGCCACGCTGCCTGCCTCGATGTCGGAGATGGCGGCGCTTACTGGCAGCAGGTCTTGGATGGTCCAAGGCTGGCGACCGATTTCTGCTACTATCCAGCCCGATTCTGAGGCGATGTAAGCCAGCGGAATCATGATGATGGCGGAAATGAGGAACCATCGGTATTGGGCGATTTCCTTCTTATAGACCAGGAATAGGCTGAGGGCGAAGAAGAGGATGAGCAGGCAGCCTACTCCCACCATCAGGCGGAAGGCGTAGAAGCAAATCGGGATGCTCGGTACCAGTTCCTTGGCGTCCTTGATGTAACCATATCCGAAGTATTTCATATTCTCCTTCAAGATTGGCAGCTGGTCTTTCGCCTTGGTTTCGCGATAGGTTTTCAGGGCAACAATCGCCTTCTTGCCCCAGGCTATCTTTTCCTGCACGGATGGTTCACGTGTACCATCCTCTTTAGTGTAACCCTTGATAATATCGTTCACGCCTGGCACGTAGCCATCGGCTGTGCGGGTGGCTAAGAACGAGAGCATGTTAGGGATGGCGATGCGCATGGCTGGCTCCTGCTCGTTTTCATAATCGGGCTGCTGGAAGGGGTGAACGGCTGCTATAGCCGTAAGACCCTCGCCCTTGCCACCATTATATAATGCTTCCATCGCAGCCAGTTTCATCGGCTGCACCTGTGCCACCTGATAGGCAGAGCTGTCGCCGGTCATCGCAGCCAGCAGGGTGGCGATGAGTCCTACTCCGGCACCCATCTTGATGCTCGCCTTCGCCAGTTGGGTTTCTCTCTTCTTCAGGAGATACCAGCAGCTTACGGCTACTACGAAGGTGGCACCGATGATCCAGGAGGAAGTAACGGTATGGGTGAACTTGTTGATGGCGAATGGCGAGAGTGCCACATCCATAAACGAAGTCATCTCGAAGCGCATGGTGTCGGGATTAAATTCCTGCCCTACAGGATATTGCATCCAGGCGTTGGCTACGAGAATCCACCAGGCAGAAATGGTGGCGCCAAGTCCTGTGAGCCAGGTGGAGGCAAGGTGGAAGCCCCGGCTCACCTTATCCCAGCCGAAGAACATTACGGCTACGAAGGTGCTCTCCATGAAGAATGCCAGGATGCCTTCGATGGCTAGGGGAGCGCCGAATACGTCGCCCACGAACCAGGAGTAGTTGCTCCAGTTGGTGCCGAATTCAAATTCCAGGATGATGCCTGTGGCAACGCCCATGGCGAAGTTGACGCCAAAGAGTTTTTGCCAGAAACGGGTTACGTGCTTCCAGAACGGCTTGTTGGTGCGGTAGTAGCATGTTTCGGCGATGCCCATGATTACTGCCAGTCCCAGGGTGAGCGGCACGAACAGCCAATGGTAGATGGCCGTGAGTGCGAATTGCGCCCTCGACCAGTCGATGGTGGCTGATGTAATGTCTAACAATAGATTTGTCATCATAGTTGAATGGTTTTAAAATTGTTATTATATAATGTTTTTGTATTTCTCTCGATAATATAGGATTGAAATCCATAGCTTTATCTGTTTAGAATTTCCTTGGAAACGAAGCCAGCCTTGTCTCCGTTCTTTGCATTTGTATTGATAAAATCAGGAAAGAAAAAGAGCTTGAGCACTAGGAAGATGATGGCAAGCTTGATGAGGATGATTGTCCAGAGCGTCTTGCCCAGGGTCATCGTCCTGAAACCATCGTAATAGAGATGGAAAATCCGGGACAGCAGTCCTTGTTTCATCGGTTTTACATCCGTTTTCATCAGGTTTTTATCCTTTTTCTTCTGCATAAGTACTCCTTCTTAAAAAAATCTGCAGCAAATCTACAATAAAATTATGTAACTACCAAATATTTTCTTGAAAAAGTTACAAAAAGATTGCTTTCAGGTATCCCATAAGGGAGTTATTTTAAAGTTTTTCTTTTTTTTATGGAATAAGGCTTGCCGTTTCATCAGAATTTATTATCTTTGTCCCCTAAAACATAGAAACATTTTAATCAGAAATAATCAGAAGAAATGATGAATATAGAATCTGTTAGAGCGTATTGCCTCTCGCTTCCCCTCGTAACCGAGGCTTTTCCTTTTGATGAGCGGACCTTGGTGTTTCGCATCTTGGGCAAAATCTTTGCCTGTGTTGACCTGGAGCGCCCCGAGTGGGTTACGATGAAATGTAATGCCGATTACGCCCTCGAACTCCGGGAAGTGCATCCCGAAATAGAAGGCGCATGGCATTGGAATAAGAAATACTGGAATCAGGTAAACCTTTATGGCACGCTGGAAGATGATTTCATCCAGGCCCTGATTCGCCACAGCTATTCCGAAGTGGTGAAGAAGCTCAAGAAAAAGGAAAAGCTTGAGCATCCTGAAATCATGGTGGTGGTGGAGTAGTTCCTACCACTCCACCTTATCATTCAGAATCACGCCGTCGGTTGCATCTTCGGCTGTAAAGGTTTCGGCCTTATACTGCACGCAGAGCATCACGAGTGGTTCTGTACCGTTGTTGCGAACAGAGCGCTTGCCGTCTGGTGCTACTCTCACTACGCTTCCCTCCTGAACAGGGAATACCTTGCCATCTACCTGGAACTCGCCCTTGCCGCTGAGGAAGAAATACAGTTCCTCGTGGTTCTTGTGGGTGTGGAGGAAACCAGTCTCCTGACCTGGAACCATAACCTGGAATGAGAATTCGCTGCCGGTTGCGTTTACGCTCTGACCTCCGAATACCTTTCCTGGAATCTTAATCTCAGGCCCCAGCTCTAAGGTGTAATCCTTGATTTCACTCATCTTACCAAAATCTGTGGCTGTGAAGTTCTCAGCCTTTGCTATAGTCTTTGTTTCTTTCATCTTTTCTGTTATTTTTAAATGTTTATATTTCTCTTTTTATTTCTGAATTGCGCTGCAAAGATACTGCGAAAAACTGGTTCCTGCAAGAGGGCACTTGGGGGTAAGATGGTTACCGAGAGGTAACTATTGCGTGGGAATGGGAGAAAGAAAAATAAAGCGTTAACTTAGATTAACTTTGCATGTTTGGTATCTTTTCGGATATTAGTTACTTTTGTAGCCTATTGCAGATTATTAAAGTATAATAATAAAAAGAAGATAGATTATGGGAAGAATGATAAAAGAAATGGTAGTGCAGGATTGTCCCATCCGTAACGTCCTGGCGCGTGTTTGCGACAAGTGGTCGCTACTGGTAATCTACACCCTGAAAAATCATCAGGATGGTCCCCTCCGGTTTAATGCCCTGCGTAAGCTGATTCCGGATATTTCGCAGAAAATGCTTACCAGCACGTTAAAATCGTTGGAGGCTGATGGCTACGTTACCCGCGTGGCTTATGCCGAAGTGCCGCCAAGAGTGGAGTATTCTATCACACCCCGTGCTGAAACCCTTGTTCCTATTATGGATCATCTGATAGAATGGGCGATGGATAACATGGCTGTGATTCTGAAGGATAGGGAGAAGGCTGTAGGCTGATTTCCAAAATGAGATTTCCGGATAATATTCCAAGATGAGATTTTTAGGAAATTTTCCAAGATGAGATTTCCGGAAAATTATTCATTTTTTCTGTAGTTTGGGTAATGCGTGTTTTCAAGATTCTTCGTATCTTTGCACCCAGAAATCATAATTAAAACTATAAGAAAATGTATATTGAGAAAATAAAATCGCCAGCCGACTTGAAGAAGCTGGATTGGAAGGAGTTGCAGGTGGTGGCTGATGAAACCAGACAGGCTGTGCTGAACCGTGTAAGCAAACATGGCGGTCATGTGGGACCAAACCTGGGATTCGTGGAGGCTACCGTGGCGCTTCACTACGTTTTTAATGCGCCAAAGGATAAGCTCGTGTTTGACGTAAGCCACCAATGCTATCCGCATAAGGTGCTCACCGGACGAGCTGCGGGATTCCTCGGCGATATGGATGACATGAATGCCATTTCGGGCTATTCTTCTCCTGTCGAATGTCCTGAGTATGATAACTTTGAGGTGGGGCATACTTCTACTTCCGTGAGTCTTGCCACCGGTTTGCAGAAGGCGCGAGACATCAAGGGTACCGATGAGAACATCATCGCCGTTATCGGCGACGGCTCCCTTTCGGGCGGCGAGGCTTTCGAGGGTCTGGATGAGGCTTCGGAACTCGGAACGGGCATCATCATCGTGGTGAACGACAACGAAATGTCTATCGCCGAAAATCATGGCGGAATCTATAATAACCTGCGTGCCTTGCGCCAGAGTAACGGCACCTGCGAGCACAACTGGTTCAAGGCGTGGGGCTTTGAATACAAGTACCTGGAAGAGGGTAACGACATCGAAAAACTCATCCAGGTTTTCGAGAGCGTGAAGGATACGGATAAGCCTACCGTGGTTCACATTCACACCGAGAAAGGTCATGGATTTGCGCCAGCCGTAGCCAATAAGGAGGCTTGGCATTGGGGATTGCCTTTCAACCTGGAAGATGGCAGCCGACCAAGAAAGAATGCCGATGGAACCCTCCCGGAGGTTGCTCCAATAGAGGATTACGGCACATTATTCTCTGACTGGATGCTCAGCGAGATGAAGCAGGATAAGACCCTCATCGACGTAACTGCAGGTACTCCTACCGCAGGCGGATTTACTGCCGATAAGCGCCAACTGGCTGGCAATCAGCACATCGATATGGGAATAGCCGAGGAGCAGGCGGTGGCCATGATTTCGGGAATGGCGAAGAGTGGACTGCATCCGGTGTGGACGGTTTACAGCACCTTCATCCAGCGCACCTACGACCAGATAGCGCAAGACCTCTGCATCAATTCCAATCCAGCCGTAATCAACGTGGTAGGAGGCGGAGTGAACTCGATGAACGACATCACCCACATCTGCCTTTTCGATATTCCGATGCTCTGCAGCATTCCGGGGCTCATCTATCTGGCTCCAACCACCTGCGAGGAGTATTTCGCCATGCTCCGCTGGAGCATTCAGCAGGATAAGAAACCTATCGCCATCCGCGTGCCAAGCAATGGCGTGGTTCATACTTCAGAAGCCGTTGATACTGAGTATGGCTACGAGGCAAAGTACAAGGTGGTGCACCAGGGCAAGAAGGTGGCAGTCATCGCCGCCGGTTCGTTCTATCAGAAGGGCGAGAATGTTGTTCGCCTGTTGGCTGATAAGGGCATCGATGCTACGCTCATCAATCCCCGTTATCTGAATGAGGTGGATGCCGAAGTGCTGGATAGCCTGAAGGCAAACCATCAGTTGGTGGTAACCCTGGAGGATGGCTCGAAGGATGGCGGCTTCGGAGAGCGAATCGCCTCTTACTATGGCACTTCAGAAATGAAGGTGATGGTGGGCGGCATCAGAAAGGGTCTCTACGACAGATACGATGTGAAGCAGTTGCTTTCGGATAATCGCCTGCTCGATGAGCAGATTGTGGAAGACATCTTGTTAGTAATTAATGATTAGTAATTAATGATTAGTTAGACGGCATAGTTAGTTTTTATTTAACGAGAAATCCAAGCCGGAGAATGATCTCTAGCTTGGATTTCTTCTGTTTTATCATCGAATGTTTGTCTTAATCTCAGTCTTAATCTTAGTCATCATCCCTGTCATTATCTCAATCATCATCATCATCATCCCAATCTCTATCGTGCTTCCACTTCTTGTCGTGCTTGTGATACTTGTGATGCTTGCACGGCTTTCCTGGTCCATAAGTTACATGGGTTCCGCCTGGCCATCCTGGTCTTCCGTAGCTGCACTCAGGGCGAGGGCGGCGCTTGTCGTGTCCCCAGTTATGCTTTGGATACTTGGTGTAAATATGGTGAACATATACATGATTCTGCCAGCCGATAGGGCGATAGAAATAGTATGAGTTCTTGAATTTCTTCCATTGTCTGGCGGTCATCATGCGCTTGAGCTGCTTGTTGCGGTAATGCCAGCCGTAGGCATCGATGTCGCGATAGCTTCGGATGCCATTGAGATAATTGAGATTGATGTTCAGGATGCTGTTGCGCTGGGCGCTGCTCAATCCCAGTTCCACCACCATCTTATCTGTGATAAAACGGGCTTCTGCCTGAATATTTGTCAGTCTCTGAGCATTCATAGATGTAATCATCATCCATACTGCTACCAATGTCATAATCATTCTTTTCATAACTATCTTCTCTTTAAAGGGTTATTACTGCATTTATTTATTTCTGGTGCAAAGATAGGGAGAATAGCTGAAAACAACAAGGGGAAAACCATAAACCAGCGTATGATTTTCCCTAAAAGCATCGGGGGAAACTCCCGTAATAAAATTGTAGTATCTTTTATCTGCTAATTAAAATCCTTGTAACCTCATTGACACATAATACCCCTACCTTTGCACCCGAAATTTAACAGGAATTACCCCGAAAGGGGAAATCTTTAATAAAGGTATTATAGAAAGGTATTATAGTTAGATAAAGAAAAATGGAAAAGAAAGTATCGGGTAAGCATAGCAGCATGAATGGCTTTGCTATGATGAAAGGTAGAGTAGCTACTGTAGTTTTGGCTTCGGCTTTATTGTTGGGCGGAGGTTTGACTGCACAGGCGCAAAACGCAGCATTAACAACCTGCTCTCAGAGTGCAGCAACCGCTATTCCGCAGAATCCTAACTGGAAGGCGAATGCTGCCGAATGGCAGAAACTGAAGGGTGAAATCACCCTCTACATGACCAATGATATGGGTCGAAACGGCTACTACGACCAGAAGCCTATCGCCGAACTGATGGGCGAGATGGCGGGTACGGTAGATCCTGAATGCGTACTTGCCGTGGGCGACATCCACCATTTCAATGGCGTGGCTTCCCCCCAGGACCCTCTGTGGCTTATCAATTACGAATATGTTTATTCTCATCCAGACCTGATGCTCGACTGGTTCCCGGTTTGTGGAAACCATGAGTATCGTGGTAATACTCAGGCTTTTATGGACTATGGTAAGGTGAGCCGACGCTGGATGATGCCAGCCAAATATTACACCAAGGTGTTCGACCACAAGGGAACTACCATCCGTGTCATCTTCCTCGACACCACACCTCTTATCGATTCTTATCGCAAGGCGTCAGAAAAATATCCTGATGCCTGCAAGCAGGATGCAGAGGCTCAGCTCTCCTGGCTCGACGAAACCCTGAAGAATGCCAAGGAAGACTGGGTCATTGTGGTAGGTCATCATCCTATCTACGCCTACACCGAGAAGAAGGAGAGTGAGCGACTCGACATGCAGAAGCGCCTTCTGCCTATCCTCCATAAATATAATAATGTGGCGATTTATGCCTGCGGTCACATCCACAACTTCCAGCACATCCAGAAGAAGGGCGATAACATCGACTACGTAGTCAATTCCTCTTCATCTCTGGCTCGCCCTGTAAAGCCTATCGATGGCACCGTGTTCTGCAGTCCAGCCGATGGTTTCTCTGTATTTACAGCAGATAAGAAGCAGCTGAGAATGTCGATGATTGACAAGGATGGAAAAATCATCCACACGGTTTTAAAGGTAAAAAAGTAAAAAGGTAAAAAAGTAAAAAGAGCTTTAACCCCTTTGCACCCCCGTTCCCAGCGATTCCATCGCTGGTCTTCAAACCTTTATCTTAAAGGTAAAAGGAGCTTTTTGCGAAAAGAAACGAATGAAGATTTCAATAGCGATATAGATGAAAAGAATTTTACTGAGTGCGGCGCTTCTAGCCGCTGCGACTACCTCCATCCAGGCACATACGCTGGATGGTATAGTCAAGGATAACAAAACGGGTGAACCCCTCATCGGAACCGTAATCCGAGTAAAGGAGCTGCCCAACGTGAGTACCACCACTGGACTTGATGGTACTTTCACCCTGAATGAATTGCCTGATAAAGGCAAGTTTACCATCATCGTTTCCTACATGTCGTACAAGACCAGGGAGATGGTAGTAGATGTGGCTAAGAAAGACAAGGTGGATATTCCGATGGATGAAGACCTGAAGCAGTTGGGCGAAGTGGTGGTTACCGGTCATCGTGAATACCGCAGCGACCGAAGCGCCATAGAAACCGTGAAGAATGCCGGCAACGTGCTCAACGTGATGAGCCAGCAGAGCATCCAGCTTTCGCCTGATGTCAACGTGGCAAGCGTTCTGCAGCGAGTATCGGGTGTAACCATGGAGCGTGATGCATCGGGCGAGGCTTCCTACGCCATCCTCCGAGGCATGGACAAGCGCTACAACTACACCCTGGTAAACGGCGTGAAGATTCCAAGTCCGGATGATAAAAACCGTTACATTCCGTTGAATATCTTCCCTTCTGATCTGATGGATCGCCTCGTGGTATCCAAGTCTTTGACGGCTGATATGGAAGGCGATGCAGCCGGTGGCGTGGTGGATATGGTGATGAAGGATGCGCCATCCCACTTCCAGATTCTGGCGAATGCAGCCATCGGAGCAAGTGATTATTTCTGGAAGGATGGCAGAGATTATCTTACCAGCAACCGCTCTGATTATACAAAGAAGGCTCCTTACGAGGCTTTCGGAAAAGACTACAAGGCGCAGATGAGTGATTTCAAGAAAGGCCCTGTTCAGCTGAAGAGTCATTCCATGCCATCTCCTAACTTCATCGGAGGTTTGAGCATCGGCAACCGCTTCTGGAACGACCGCCTGGGCGTGATGCTTGCCGGAAGCGTGCAGAATACTTTCCGTGGCACCGAGCGCATCTACAATTCCGTAAAGATGGCTTCGGGCGAGCAGGCCATGTACATTTCCAATCTGCAACATCGCTACTACAGCATCCATGATCTTACCACGGGTGCTCATGCCAAGATAGATTTAACCCTGCCTGGCCACAAGCTGGAATGGTACAACATGTATGTGCGCACCAATTCCAAGGGCATCAGATACAATAACAGTGTCAACACCGAATACATCGGAGCCGACAGCTATACCCAGGACGATGAGGTGCGCTCTCTCTCAACCACCCAGAGCATCTTCGCCACTAACCTGAAGGGTACGCATCATCTTACCAAGGATTTTACCGTAGATTGGTCGGGCGTATTTTCGCAGGCAAAGGAGGAAGATCCGGACAGAACCTACGTAACCCTGACGAATACCGTGAGCAGAAAAGCCGAGAATGGCGGCGATGCCGTTTCGGGTTCCATCTGGGATGCCAATAAGAATATCATTAAGACCCTGCCTAAGGGTGCCGAGCGCCGGTTCCAGCACAACAAGGATACCGATTGGGCAGGCTACATCAACCTTTCTTACGATACCCATTTCGCCAACGATGTGGAGGCTCTCTGGAAGGCGGGTGCGCAGTATCGCAGAAAAGAACGCAGCAATAGATATTATTCTTACATCTTCAATCCTGCCGACATCTCGCAGACGATGGATGGAAACGGATTAGAGCAGTATGCCAATATAGATTGGGTTTGCAAAACTCCTTATTCTCAGGCTTCGCAGCTCAACTACGATTCCAAGGAGCACATCGGAGGCGCCTACGCCATGGTAACCCTGAAGAGCGAGGTGGGTGAACTGAATGCCGGTTTCCGTGCCGAGCATACCAACCAGATTTACACCATGCTCCAGCACTTCCGTAACATGGGACAGGTGGGCGAGCAGAGCTACTGGGATTATCTGCCATCTGCATCCATCAAATGGACGCCAACCAAGAAGATGAACGTGCGTCTCTCTTACTATCGCTCCATCAACCGTCCGGGCTTCTATGAGATTGTGCCTTATCAGATTATGGGCGAGGAGTATCAGGAAAAGGGTAATCCAAACCTGAAGCGTGCCCGCATCGACAACATCGACCTGCGCTGGGAGTGGTTCCCAAGCAAGACAGAGCAGATTCTTGCCGGCGTGTTCTATAAGTATCTGAAAGACCCTATAGAACAGGTGTTCGTAACATCGGATGGCAAGATTGGAGCCGGAACCGATGCCTATTACATGCCTGATAACCTGGGTAATGCCAAGAACATGGGCTTCGAAATCGATGTGATCAAGTACATCCGCCACTTCGGAGTAAAGGCGAATTATACTTACACCCATTCTGAAATCACCACTTCGAAGCGTGAGTACAAGGAGGGTAGTGCCGAGTATAAGACGGGTGTAACCCAGACCCGTCCGCTGGTTAACCAGGCTCCTCATACCGCCAACATCTCCTTATTATATAAGGATACGGAGAATGGCTGGAATGCGCAGTTGGCCTCTTCCTTCACGGGTACCAAGCTCGCCCTGGTTTCTCCCTTCAAGGATGCCGACCAGTGGGATAAGGCTATGTTCGGTCTCGACCTGAGTGCCGAGAAGCAATTCAAGAACGGCATCTCCGTCTTCTTCAAGGCAAACAATCTGCTCGATGCCAAGCGCGAGAGATACTTGAAGACCGTGAACAAGAGCAACCTGGAGTATGAGGGCCAGAAGAGCGATAAGACCATCGTGGGAACTTATCAGTATGGCAGAACCTTCCTGCTGGGAGTAAGATACAAGTTATAAAAGGTAAAAAGAAAAAAAGGTAAAAAATGAAAAAGATAAATACTTTAGCTTGCATGCTTATGATGGCAGCAGCTGCAATGTTCTCCACATCTTGCGAGAACGATAATATAAATCCATACGATTACGTGAATAATGGCGCTAATGGAAGTGATGGCAACCAGAACCAGGGTTCTAAAGATGTCATTACAACTAAGGTGGCAGAATATCCTAAAGGCTCTCTGGTTTGGAGCAAGGATACTACCCTCAGCGAGAGCGTGGAGATTCCTGTAGGAACATCGCTCTACATCGAGCCGGGCGTAACTGTTACCTGCAAATCAGAGGTTCAGGTACCGGTAGAAATCGTGGTATTGGGCAATCTCTATTGTCTGGGAACCGCCGAGAAGCCAGTTACCATCACTTCTGATACCAAGAAACCAGCCGATTGGGGCGGCATCATCTGTGGCTACAATTCAGAAGAAGTGGTACTCAACCACGTGGATGTGGCCTATGCCGGAGCTACTCCTACCGAGAGTTCTGCTTCTTTCCAGAACAAGCTTTTCAAGACTACCATTGATGGTGGTGTGCCAGCCTTCCACTTCTGTAATGTGAATGGTAAGTTTGTGATGGCAAACAGTTTCTTCCACGATAACTACAACGACCAGACTTACTTTACTGGTGGTAACGGCGTGATTATCAACAATATCTTTGCCGATAGCGGAAATGCTGCCGATGGCGGTGAGGCCATCAACGTGAAGTCAGGTTGCAAGCTCGATGTTGCCAACAACCTCATCTACAACGCCTGCACCAACGCCTTCAAGCTTTCGAATGCTGGCAATAGCGAGGTGATTCCTCTCTCTGAGATGACCGCCTATAACAACACCATCATCAACTGTGGCTGGCGCCGTTCCAAGAACAAGAAGGGTGGTTCTGTCTGGGTAGAGAAGGCAGCTAAGCCAATCTTCGTGAACAACCTCATCTACGATTCCCGTTTCGGACTGAAGCAGCCAAAGAAGGATGGTGCAGATATGGAGCACAGCCGTCTTACACCAAACTACTACTTTGCATCTACAGAGACTGGCGTAGCACAGATGGCGAAGGGTGCAGAGCTCGGCATCTGGTTTGATACCGACATCAAGAGTAGCGTGGCTGGTCAGCTCAATCCACTCTTCAAAAACTTCAAACAGAGTGAGAAGATGAATATCAACTGCGAGATTGATAAAGTGGAGAATGGTGCTCCATTGGCATTCGACAAGAGTTGGAATTTCGATTATCAGGCAGGCAGTCCTGCTCTTTCTGGTGGTGTAACCGATTTTACTCCGCTCTTCCCAGAGGGTCTGCCATTCTTCGGTATGAAGCAGGTGAATTTCCTGGATAAGAATAACGACCAGAACTATTACTTTGCCGCCCCATTGCCAAGCGCAAGATTCGGAGCGAGATTGTAAAAAGCTATTATATATCATAGCGCGATTAAATAAAAAGAGGATGCGTGCAGGCGACAGAGATGTAGCTTGCACGCTTTTCTAGTATAATCGGTTTAGTTCAAGATAGAAACAACGTCTTTTCTTCATCTCTCTTATCTCCTTTCTTCCTTCTTTCTGTATTAATAATGTGTTAATCTCAGGAAAAGTCTTGGTTGATTATAGGATAAAATGTTCTTTAACCCTATTGAAATCTCCGTTCATAGACGTTGAATGGCGGTTCAGCGTCTTTGAACGGCGGTTCAACGTCTTTGAACGGACATTCAACGTCTATGAACGGAGATTTTATCTAGGTATAAATGCTTTTTTTCTTAGTTGAAAGAACTGTTTTAGTAGGTTAAAATCTTTGTTTTACCTCTCTTTTTACTCTCATTCGTTTGTTTTCTTGCTCTCATTCATCCATTTTCTAACTCTAATTCACCTGTTTTCTGCAGCAATTCTATAGAGATTGCTAACTAGCGGATGCTTCGCCAGTTGGCTGTTCTACCATTGCTAGTTAGCTGCTTAATCCTTGCTAGTCAGCTATTTAAGTCCTCTGTTTGCCTAAATATTGCCAAATGAAGGCGTGGCAATAGGTGGCAATAGGTGACAATAAGAAATAGGCTTATTGCCACCCTTAATCCGTTAAAAACCAGTTGGTTATTAGAAAGGGTGGCAATAGTGATATTAGTTTGGAGAAAAAAGATTTTTCTTTATATATAAATTAGAGCCGCGTTTTCAGAATTCCGCCATGAAGAGCACGCTCACCTTGTAGGCGATGTCTTCCAACTTCTTAAATTGTGAACTGCCAGCTACTTGCTGCTCTTTGCGCAAGTATATTTCCTGACCATTCAACTCGGAGAGTTGGCGCTTGAACATGAAGCGATGCTTCTGCTCCCTTTGTGTACTGTCCTCGCTCATGCTGCCGAAGGTGAGCGTGATGGAGTCGGAGAGGAGATTGTCCGCTTGGTCGTAGAAACCGAATCGCAGGGTTACTTCCTTCACCTTTTCGCTTACCGGCTCGTTCTGATAGAAACTGATGGTCTGGGTGTTGGTCGTTATCTTACTCTTCTTGTTGAGGATGTCCACCGAAACTTCGCTCACACCTTGTTTCTTCTTGATGTTGACATGTAGTACTGGCACCACTACCTCTTGCGGCATGCTTCCACCATGCACGAAACGGCTACCAGCTCCTTTTATGCGAATGCGGTTCAGCCCCTTGGCTGTTTGTACTTGAAGCGGCGAAATACCTGTGCTGTCTGTTAGTCCAACATCTTCTGAATGCCATGTTTTCACAGCATCTCCTTCTTCCAGTCTCCTGCCAATGACGAAGCGGCGAGTGTCCTGGATGATGGTATCGCCCATTACCTTGAAGTCGGAGAAATCGGTCTCGTCCAATGTCTCGTTCTGATAGAGATAACCATGGTCGGAAGTGATGAGAATGTTGCAGCCGTTGCCATTCCTGATGAGGTCTATCATCTGCAAGATGTGCGCCATCTCGTCTTCCGTTGCCTTGAATACCATGCCCTCTGATGCCTTGTCATCGCCAGTCTTGTCTATCATGTTGCTATAGATGTAGATGAGGTCGAAGTCTTTGAAGGCGGTCTTGGCATTGGTTGTCTTCAGAAAGTCCTCGGCTGTGATGGCTTTGCTTTTTGCCACCGCCTTTTGAAGCACCTTGCTTCTTGCCTCCGTTCCCTTGGTGCTTATTCCGTCGGCAAACACCTCGTCGGCTGCCTTCTCATAGGAGAGTACCTTGTGGGGCAGCAGTGCCGCCATGCCCAGCTGGGTGTAGGAGGGCAGGGTGGAGAGCATGGCAGGTTTCAGGTCTGTTTCCATGCGAGGCATTTGGGCGATACGTTCGCTCAGTTCCACCATTGTCTCATAGCGAAGAGCATCGCTGATGATGACGAAGACCTTCTTCTTGTTGGTGATGAAGGGATATACATACGTGGTGTAGAAGACGGATTGCGAGAAAACGCCTTTCATCTTCCAAGTGTCCATTCCGTCTATCAGCGGTTGCCATTTCTTGGCGAGTTCCAGCAGATAATGGTTGGTGTAAGTCCGTTCCACCCTTTCGGTTACCTGCGATAGGAGTTGCTTGCTCTCCGCAAGATTTGTCTCGGCGATGTAGTGGCGATAATGCAGGTCTATTGTATAGAGGCTTCGTTCGTAAAGCGAAAAACCTTCCTTGGCTGTATCAAAGGTGAACTTACTCATCTTCTGCTCAATGTCGGCGAAGAGATAGCGAGCTTGCAGCAGGGCGTGTAGGGTGTGGCGAGCCACATCGAAGAAGAGTTTGTTCTCACGTTCCTCGATGATGGCTTCCATCTGTTCGGTGGTGATGGAGTCGTTGATGACTTCCGTCAGCAAGTAGCTGGCGATGATTTTGTCGATGCAAGGGAAGGTTTCTACGTTGAGCAGTTGTTGTATGTTGTATTCGCATACCTCTTCCTTGATGCCGAGTTCTTCCTCCAGTCGGGTAGCCCATTCCGTGTAGAGGTCGCCGTAGGTGCGGCTGTCTCTCCAATCCCGCATGAAAATGAGTGCCTCGTTGGTGAGTGCTTGCTCTTTGCCGATATGAGTCGGTGCCTTGCCTGTGAGATGGCTCTGCATGTCATTTTTGAAGAGTACGATAAGCAGGTCCTTGATGTTTCTGCCTGCATGATAGCCGAAGTAGGCTTCTGCTTGCTGCCAGTAAAAGTCTTCCAGGTTGTAAGCCTTCAGGTCGGCTTGCATGGTTGTCTCCTCGTTGTTTGCCTCGGTGATGAGGGCATAGGTAAAGGCTTCGCAGGTAGCGTTGCTCTTGCATACCACGGCGGTCATCTGCTTTTCTATCTCGGCTGCATCCATGCCTGGCGATAGCTTGGCAGCCAACTTATTGCGGTTGTCGACTTTCTTGAAGAAGGCGAGGTGCTTATCCACCACTTTCTCTTTCAGTTCCATGGCTATTCCACACTCTGCGGCATAGAGCGAGCTCATGTCGGCAGAGAAGAGAGCGCCTTCCTCTTGGTAGTCTAGAAGCCAGTTTTGTTCATCCTTGGGCATCGGCTTTGCGCTATAGATTACGAAGCCTGTCTCTGGCTGTTCACCTTTCTGCATCTGAAACTTGATGCTGAAGGCGTTGTCCTCCATTTCCAGTACGCTGATGCCAGGCACGTCGAGGCTTGTGGCGATGCCTTTCATCTGCCCGCCCTCGTCGTACCAGAACACATATCTGTTTTGCTCCACCATCGAGGTGAGCACTTGTTTTATCTTTTCGTTTTCGGTCATAATCTTTCTTACTTATTTTACTCCGATTGCCTTGAATGCGGCATCTATCGGGTCGGTATATACTTCCAGACTGAACTTGGTCATCAAGTCGGCTGGCACATTGCCGTACTGCATCATGTCGATGGCAGGTATGAGGATGCGCTTGGCTCCTGCGTCGTTGGCTATCTCCAAGGCACCAGGCAAGTCGGTGGTACCGATGATGGTGCCGCCGATGCTCATGCTGCCCAGTATGCAGAGCTGAGGCTGAACCGGACGGTTGCATAGTCCTGATACCAGAGAGATGAAGACGGCTAATTCCATGCCCGATAGGGTGCCGATGCCATGAATGTCGGTGGCTTTCAGATGCAGCTCGTTGTCACCAAACTTGATGTCGTTTGAAATGCGGCTGATGTTACTTCGCAGATAGTTGACAGCTTCTTTCAGTTCGTCTCGGATGGCTGTGCCACTTCCGAAACCGGTGTGCTCAAACTTACCGTTGCCTTGCATCTTTTGCAGATCTAGGCGAACCAGTCCCTTGTTGCCACCTTCTGTTTGGTTGGCGATGCAGAAAAGGCATCCTGCCTGCAATTCTCCTTCGGGTATCAATCCGGATGATTTGCATTCTGGGGTAGCCACGAAGTGCTCTTCGTTGTCTTCCAGGTCGATATACGAGAAATGGACGTCGAAGAATTCCAAACCGCCAATCTTCTTGAGCTGTTCCTTGATGCGGCGTCTGCCGATAAGGGCATATTCCAGGCATTCCTTCACTTCCTCTTTGCCGAAGTTACCATCCGGATATAACAGCTTGAGGAGTCCGCTCACGGTATGCTTTACGGCAATGACATCACGCTGGTTCAAGTCTTTGCCCAGTCGGAAATATTTCTGGATGGCATCAGAAAAGGTGCGCTTGCGCATCTCTCTCAGGCATTCCGAAAAATAATCCGTGATAAAGCCATAATTATCGGTGAAGAACTCTGGCCGCATCTTGGGTATTTCCCAACCCGGCAGATAGAGGTGGAAGCGGTCGAAGAAGGCGGCATCTATCATCTCTTTTGGAAATGGTGAGAGAAGATGTGAAACTTTTACCAGGTTCTCGATGCTTCCGTCGATGTTGCCGAGAAAGACCATCGAGGCATCGGCTGCAATACTGTCCTTGCCTCGGCTGAATGAGCCGTTTGCCATATAGTCTTTCATAATCTGCACTCCGTCCTTGTCTTTCATCTTCATGCCTGCCACCTCGTCAAACGCCACCACATCCCAGGTTCCCACGAGTCCTACCTGGTGTCTGCCCATATTATAGAAGAGGTTTGCCACAGTGGTCTGTCCGCCCGATACCAATATGGAATAAGGTGAAATCTGTTCAAAGAGATAGCTCTTGCCGGTACCACGAGGTCCCAGTTCCACCATGTTGAAGTTGTTTTCTACCAGCGGAATCATTCTCGCTATCAGATGCTGCTGGGCGATGGGCGATAGGTTGGTAGGCTCCATACCCATGCTTCTCAGCAGCACCTGCATCCATTCTTCTTTCGAGAAATGCTTGCGGGCTTCGATATATTCATTGATGTCGGTAGCGGGCATCTGTACGGGTTTCAGAGAGAGTATCTTGAAGGGACTCTCTTTTGAATTCTCATCAAATTCATAGGCGAGGGTGATGATGCACCAGATACCTCCGCCTAACAGCTTGTCGTACATCTTGATATAGTCGTCGGCAATGCGGATGCGGGAGATGTTGATGTTGAAAATCTGTCCTTCGTAGGTGTCGTTGTGCTCGTTGAGGCGAGCCGTCACCTTGTCGATAATCTTGAATTGTCCTCTGTCTCTTATCTTCGACTTGATTTTCTCGGCTTCATCTGGGCGTACGTAGTTGTCGGCAAGAATCTGTTTCACCATTGCCGTACCGCTTTCTATATCTTCCTCATCATCTGTGGCGCAATACATGCCAAGCAGGTACTCCAGTACGTAGCTTGGCACGTTCATGCCTTCTTTGATGAGTTTCGTCAAGTCTTTGCGCACCACCTTTCCTGCGTAGTGCTCATTGAGCTTTTTGTCTAGTTCGTCGGTCATATTTATTCCAGTCCTTTGATAGGTTCCACAAGTGGATAGAACTTTGGATAGTTGGCTTTTACGCCATCATCCAGGTCGATGGTGAGTCGATGGCTCGCCATTTCTACCAACTCTTGTTCAAACTCCTTCACTTCTTTCACTTTCTCCTTTAGTTCGTTCACCTGCTTCAGGGCACGGTTGCGTTGTGCCTGGGTCAGGTCATCACGGAGAGTTTCTTCTTCGGCTTCTCGCAACTGCTGTTCCACCTTATTTATATATGGGTGTACATAGTCGGCGTGAAGTTTCGATAGGGTGTCGGCTTCCATGCGGTGCATATAGACCAGTGCCTTGAAGTAACCCTTCTTGTGCTTGTCGCCCATGCGGGATGAGAAGAGCCAGTAGATAGGGCGCTTGGCTCCCTTTACGCTGTACATCTGCTGATGGTCGGCATAATAGTCTTTATAGAGATAGTCTCTCAGGGGCTTGCCGATGGTCTGATCGATGTACTTCATGTTCTCGTAATACTGCTCCTCACCGAAGAGGGTCTTGATGGCGAATTGGATACGCTCGGTCATGTCGTCGGCGAAGAAGTCGGATTCCTGGATGATTGGAACGATGCCATCATCGTCTATGCTAAGGGTGCTGCGTGGTGAGTTATCTATGCCGTCCACCTGCAAGTTGAGGCTGTTGAGGTCTTGATGCTGGTTGGCGATGATGAGGCCTGGCTTATCTACGGAATAGCGTCCCATAAAGCAACCCACCAAATAGCTGATGAATTGTTTGATGATTACATCATCGTGCCAGATAATCTTCTCATCTTCCTTGCTGCCATCCTCCGATTTTTCTTTCTCGATAGAGATTTCTCCCTGTTGCAGGATGGTTACCTCATCAAGAGGAACGTCAGGAGTCAACTCATGTTCCAAACCATAGATATGAATGAACTTCTCGTTGAGAGTTTCTTCGTTTTGATGAAGGCGAAGGAACATGGTTCCCCATTTCTTCTTATAGATATCTACTCGCCATAATAGCTTGTTCTGTTCTGCAGGCTCCAAGTCAATGCTGATTTGATGATGGTCAGCATAGTCGTGCATGATGGATTCGTAAGAATCAAGATCAATGCTCAACAATTCGTTGGATGCGAAATCCCATGATGTTTCGTGGGCATCCCAATCGGATTTACTGATGGAGATGTTCTGCTTGGCAATTATTTCGATTTCGTTTTGGTCTAGAACTTTGCATGGAACTTTTCTTAAAGGTCCTTCATGATAGTCTAATGTAGGAGAAATTACACCCAACATCTTTTGGACAACTATGGAGTTTAAATATGCTGAAAGAATATATATATTTGTGTTTGTTCTAGGGAAACAAATTGAGCCTTTTGTTTCAAATATACTGTTTGTCGTATATCGAAAAGCAATATTGTCGTTAGAAATAGTAGACCATGATAAACCTTTTAAGAAATAATACTCTTTAGAAGGTAAATGATTTCCACTATTGCTTAACGCTTCGTAGTTCTCGTTGTCAAACGCAATTATATAATTTTTATTTCCGTACCATCGTCTAAATCCACCCCCTTTTGTACATGGAAACCATTTGAAACCAGAATTTATAGCTTCTTGGTATCCTGTTTCGTTATATTTAGATTTGGCTTTAGAAACTTCAAACCATAATCTAAGGAATCTATTATTGTCTCCTGTTGCTAGTCCTTGTCTGGGGTCTGCATATGTATTTATACTTTTAGAATTGGCGAATATTTTGAAAAGCTGTTGGCTTAACCAATAACCAAAAGAACTTCCGGGAATCATTTCAAAATCTGCTTGCTTTACTTTTGGATAATAAATATTATTCTTTTGGCTATTTTGGCGGTTAGCTAAGAACTCGCTCTCTTTGGTAGAGCTGTTTCTCCCATTTATTAAACGATAAAAATGGGTGGTTGTATTCTTTTGGGGAGAATCTTTTAGTATAACAAAGGCTGCATTTTGTACAACTTCTCCATTCAACTCATCAAATGTATGTGCTCCCAAATGTAGCAAGCTATTAATCTGGTAATGCTCAATAATATCCTTTCTCAACTTCTCGAATGAAGACAAGAACATCCAACTCTGCATATTAATCATTGCCATCTTTCCCTTAGGGGTACAGTACTCCATGCAGCGTTCCATGAACGTTGCCATAGTATCTGCTTTAGAATTTGGATATTCTTTTTGAACGTACGCTTTCAATACATCGCAGAATCCTTTTCCCAAATATGGTGGATTCGTAACGACACAATGATATCCACGAGATAGGTATTCAGCCTCGCTCTTCAACTTTTTCGCATTTTCTCCGAATAGACTGTTCCCTACTTGTATCGCTTCATATTCCTCCTTCGTAACCTTCAGCAAAGACCCAATGGTATCGATATTCTCGAACTGCCAAATCAAACTCTTCTCGTCCCAATTGCCACTTGCCGCAATCGTCTCGTGGTCAATGTTCTCCAAAAAGATGACATTTGGCTTTACCGGCTCACGACGAAGGTAACGGCTATAATATGCATTAGCCTTCATGGTAAGGGCAAAGCTGGCAAGCTGATAGCAACGCTTGTCAATGTCTATACCATAAAGGTTGTTCTCCAGGATAAGAGCAGGAATCTCCTTGGTGCGATAACCCTCTTCTTCATACATCTTGCAGAGCAAATCGAAAGCATAAACCAAAACGTGACCACTTCCCATACAAGGGTCGATGAAGCGGATGTCTTTTACGCTCTGAATATCCTCCGGAATCGGGTCTGGCTGGTTGTCGGCAGGCTCTATGTAATAAGGCATTTCTGCTTTTAATGCCGTGTCGGGATGCAGGGTGGTCCAGATACGTCCCAAGGTGTTCTCTACCATGTAGCGAACTATCCAGTGTGGGGTGAAAAGCTGGGTGGCAGCAGCTTGCTCGTCACTCTTCAATCCACTCTTCTGACTCTTCTTGGCTTCTGCATCCGCCTTGCGTTCTGTGATATAAAACTGGTAAAGCCAGCCCATAATCTCTACGTTTTGGCAATCCTCATCGGTCATCCCCTTGCGGATATCCGTCACGAAACTCTGCTCAGAGAGCAGGTCGTCGGGCAAGAGGAGTTCGGTATAGTCGCTGATAGACTCGAAGAGGAAAGGCATCGACTGATTGTAGTGGTTGCAGACAGCCAAGAGCAGCTTCTTATAGAGAAGCTCCTCGTCGTGCTGCAAGTCGTCGGCGGTAAGCTGCAAAGCCTCGTCCACGTTGCCACCCATCGCCTCCTGCAAAATCTCTGGGCGAATCAGACCCTCGCCCGGCGTGATGACCATCGGAATGTTGTAGCCGTTGGCATCCATGAAGCGGAGCGCCATCACACGGTTGAACCAAGTATAGGCAACCTCTTCTATTACTTTTTCCTCGCCATTCTCGTTGTTCTGGCTTTTCTCGGCTATCTCCTTGCGGAGCTGGTTTATCTCGTTTTGCTTGCCACGCAGCTCGGCGGAGTCTTCCGTCAAGACCCATTGCATCTTGGTCTTGATGGAGGACACCAGCTTGCTGCGAGTTTGCTGGGCAAACAGTTTTAGTGCATTTGTATTCACGTTTGTCAATGTTAAGTGTTAAATGTTAAGTTGGGGCTTAGCTCAACATGATGTTCTTGTTTTGCTTGATGATGCCAAGAAGCTGTTGGCGCAGGGCTTCGACGTATGCCTCTACGTCTTCCCTTGATTCGAGCACTTGCTTGTCCCAAGCCAAGTGCATTGCCTTTTCCTTTCTTACGGCAACTTTAGGCTTAGTGACATCTTGCTGCGACTTGCCTTGCTGTTCTTGCTGCCCCTCTTTAGCATCGCCTTCTTGCTTCTTGGCTTCTTCCTTCTTCTTTTCTTCCTCAGCATCTTCCTGTGCTTGTTCCACCCAGAGGTTGATACTGTCGAAGCATTTGTTAAAGGCTTGTTCCACCTCGCTCTTCATACCCATCAGGTTACCGATGAAGCGCTCTTCCTGCTCCTTTTTGTCGAGTACGTTGAATAGGGCTTCCACCTGTGCCTTTTGGCTGTCGGAAAGCGAGGCGTAGGAAGGCATGCTGGTCAGGGTACACAGTTTGCTGGCGATGAACGTCTTGATTTCTTGGTGCGCCTTCTCCAACTTGTCGGCTATCTCAGCATGGATGGCATCGATGGTGGTCTTGCCTTCCGTCATTCTCTTCCAAGGTGTATCGGTGTTGTATATCTCGTTGAGCGTCTGGCGAAGCTCCGTAGACACATAGCTCATGTTTGCCTGGTTGCCACGTTCCATCCTGTCAATGCTCTTGAAGATGTCGAACTGCTTGCCTGTGACAAAGGTCTTGATGTCCTCCAGTTCGTCGATATGGTCGTCGATGAAATCCTCTATCTCTTCGGTCTTCTTGTAGAGACTCGGATAGGCGAAGCCAGCCCACTTCTTGATTTGCTCGATGATAGGCTTGAGTGGGGTTGTGAAGGCAAAGTGATGCTCCAAGGTAATCTTGAGGAGCGCAGCGCCTTCCTCGTTCAGCATGTCGATGAAGGCACTGTGAACGTCCTTGGCGCTGATGCCAGGACAAGCTGCTCCCTCGAAGAAATCCTTGTAAGCATTCTTCAACTTGTTGACTTGACTATTGCTGATAGCCTCCTCGATGTCAACGAGCGTCAGCGCCTGTTGAGTGCCATTGGTCAGGTGGAAGTAGAGGTCGCGGTCGGCAACCACATTGCCGTTGCAACGGAATGAAACCTTGTCCATCACGTAGAGTTTGGCAAGGATGCAGAGCACGGCTGTCTCATACCAACCATAGCGGTTGCCACGGAAGTGGTCCACCAAGTCTTTTACCTTTGTGCGCACGGCACGAGTCTTGTCGTTGTTGAGCTTGTTCATCACCTCCAGGCAGCAGGCGTCCATCTCGTATCCCATGCGGTCTTCGGTGGTGCTACTGATGATACGCTTGAGCAAAGTGTCGTCATACTCTATCGTGAGCATGGCGAGGTTCTTATATTCCATGTTCACCAGTCGGGTCATCGCCTCGGTAAGGCGAGTCTTGATGTCGGTGCTTCGGATGTCGTCTAGTTCATATCCGCCCAGATAGAGTCGGGCTTTCTTGCTTAGCTCGATGAGGCGTGCTACGATGTTCTCCCTACGCTTGCGGTTGACGATGCGCTTGTCGCTCACGATTTGCTGGCGATAGTCGTCGGAACCATTCGCCATCAGTCGGTTCAGGCACTTGTCTGCCTTCTTGAACATCACGAGGTCTTCGGTCATATATTTGTCCTCGCCCAATACTACGCAGAGTTGGTTAAGGTGAGCTGACGAATACATCTTCATACTCTGCTCATCGGTGGCTCCCTCGTAGAGAGGGGTGATGAAGTGGATATAGATGTCGGCATCCCTGCCGTCCTGTCGCTCGTCCACCATCTTTCCGTAAGAGAAAATCTTGTTAGGCGAGAGCTTCACCTTGTTTTCGTAATAAATCTCGTCACGGAAAATCTTTTTCAGTTCCTCGTTGATGGCGTCAGGCGTGAGACTCTCGTTCTTGATTTCCGTCTCGATGTCTTTCTCCTCGTTGGTCTGGAAGTGATACTCTTCGTTGGCTGCCTTCTCGATGTAGCTGAGGTGTACCAGTTTGTTGAGTGCCTCGTGGATGTCGCTTCGGAATGTCTGAAAGTCGGTATCAAGGGTAGGCAGGAGCAGCTTGGTGATATTATCGGCAGTGGATGGGAATCCCTTGACATACTTGATGAGGAAGAGCGTTTTCAGCACCTTCAGCGCCAAGTCATCTCCCAAGGTACGTTCAGCCTGTTGGATGTCGCTCTGTATCTTGGTTTGCAGTATGCCACGCAGTCCCTCGTACATATCGCTGAACTGTACGATGTGGTTGAGGTCTTTGTCGGCGTAAGCCTTCGCTACCTCCTGAGTGATGGTCAGGAGGCTTCGTTCACCCACACTTTGCTGTTTCCCACTGAAGGCATTGTTCTTTGACAACTCGATGATACAGCTTTGCACCAAGTAGAACTGGTAGTCGATGAAAGGAAAGTCGATGGCAAACTGCTGGTCGTTCTTATACTGGCTTTTGAACTGGCTGTTGTCGCCAAAGCAGAAGAGCGACTTGATGATATGGCTCTCCTTCTGATACACTTCGCAAAGCATCTGCTGAGGCTCAGGTTTCTTCTCTAACAGTCGGCGCTGGATTACCTCGTCGGCATTGGCACTGGTCAGGCTGATGCGGGTCTCGAAACGTCCCTGTATGCGAGAGAAGTCGTACTGCTGCTGTTTGTCGAGATTGCCCAAGGTAGCGTCGATGTCCATCTGGGAAGTAACGATGATGATGCTTCGCCCGTCCGTTTTATCTGACAAGCCTTCGGCGATGGTTTGCAGGCTGAGCATGCGATGCACATCCTTGCCGATGAACTGTCCTACCTCATCTACGAAGAAGATGAAGCGGCTGCCCGGCTGCTGTTTGTCAAGGTGTGCCTTGACCAAGGAGACAAAACCATCGGTGTCTATCTTGTAGTTGGCTATTTGGGTCTTGATATTGTTGGCGGCGGTCTGTTGGTCGATGCCGTCGATGTCAGCCATGAGTTCGGCGAGTCGCTGCTGCTTCAGGAGGATGCTTTTGCGACCGTTTTCCCAAGTCTCGCCAAATCGCCTCTCGTATTCCTGCTTGAAGTATACGTATTTGCCCTTGTTTTCGAAGTATCGTTCTATCTCGGCTATCTCAGGCTTCTTGTCGTCGTAGCCCAACTTGCGGTTGAACTCCTTGACGAAGATGTTAAGCACGGGGTCGATGGTGCTCTTGGTGGTGGCGTCGAGTTTTTCCTGGATGTTGAAGAGTACGCTCTCGGTTGGGATGCGGCATGCCTTCTGGATGTCGCTACGCAACTCGAAATCCTCAGCCTTTTCTGCGAAGATGTCAGCGCAAGGTCTGCCGTCTATCGGAAAGTCGTTTTCCAATACGTAGGAAAGAATCTTCAGGAGGTGAGACTTACCGCTACCGAAGTCGCCCGAAATCCAGGTGCAGAGAGGTTTCTGTCCTGGAATGAGGGTATGGAAGAACTTTGGCAACTTGTAGTCTTGTTGCTGTTCGGCAGTGATGACAAACTCGTTGATTTCATCTTTCAACTCTTGTGTGCTGTCTGCCTTGATTACACCGTTGATGGGGCGGAATATGTCTTTGCTGTAAATGTCTTGCTGGTTCATATCATGATGTCATTTAAGTTTTGTCCTCTGTAATAATTCTCGTCACTTATCTTGCCGAAGAGCTTCAGCTGCAGGTTGTTGTATTCCCCAGGAAAGAAGAATACGAGGTTGCAGTCGCTGGTCAACTCGTCGATATTATTGAGTATGCCGTGCGAGCGGAGGAAGGGATAGACCCTGCCGATGGCATGGATGAAGACGAACTTGGGCTGCTGTTCTTCTATGAGGCTCTGGATGCGGGGAATGACGATGGTCTTGATGTCGAGTACGCTGTCGAGTGTCGATACGAGGTCATCTCTGGAGATTTCTCTTTCTCCCTGCAAGATGGCATCGAGGATACCTTCCTCCTGGAGAATGTCGGTGCAGAGGTCGTAGAGATTGATGTCGATGGAGGTGATGCCTTTTTTCTCCAGTCGCTTCATCAGGTGCTTTACCTGCTGTGGTATCGCTGACTGCTGCTTGGTAGGGAAGGGCTGGATGTAAAGCGGTAACTCGCCACCTAGGTTCTGACCGAAGTCGGGAGCAGTGAGCTTCTGGTAGATGTGCTCGAAGAGCGTATCCATGTCATTGGAAAATTGAAAATGGTTCATAAGCGGTCGAGGGAAATTAGGAGTAGAGACTGACGAGACTATTGATTTCTGTATTGGAATAGAGAAAGATGGTAAGCCATCGGGCATTGTCTTTTGTGATGACTCTTTCCACTTGTTCCGTGAGGTATGGACGGCGTAGAATGCCTGTCTCAGCTGATTCGATGAGTTCGGTTTGCTCCAGAATACGGAATATCACCTGTCGTATCTTGGCGATAGTGAGGTCGGTAATCTGTTCGAGCTCTGGGTGGATGTACTTCTTCTCGTTGAAGAATTCATTGAAGTTGGAATGAGAAATCTTCTCATGCAAGGAATAGAAACTTTCTCGTACGTTCTCACGGATAAAATCAAAGATAAAAGGATGGGCTTTGCAGATGGCAAGAAGTACCATCTGTCTTCTTGCCGCCATGTTGCCATCCACCAGTAGGGTGAGTTCTTCCTCGTTGAGTGCGCTGATACGCTGCTTCATCAGGGCGAACACACGCTGGTTGGTGGAGAGGCGATTCTTCTCCATCAAGTTTTCTCTGAAAGTAAGTTCTTTCGTCTTATTCCAGTCGCCTTCACATTGCTGGAATGCTTCTGCCACGGCATGCGTCTCGTTCAGCATGGCTGAGCCTGCGGTAAATGTGAGGTTGTAGGTCACAGTTTCTTCTGTCATCTTCTTCTGTCATATAGAATGCTATATACAATGGTATAGCAATGGCAGGAGACTTCATGGTATGATATATGGATATGATACAGTAAGGTCTCTTGTCGCTGCTATAACGTAAAGGTGCGAAACTATCTTATCAGGGGAAACGGGTGTCTTCCAATACTTGGGGATGGATACAAAAGAAGCGCAGGCTTCACTCATCCATCCTCAGGTATTGGCAGACACCCGTATTAACGATAAGCTCCACCCACGCTATAGCGCAGGCGTTTATTGAACTTATTCATTCGTTAATACATCTGTCAATCTGCCAATTTCGAGGATGCTCCGAATAATCAAGTAAACGCTAGTTTATTACTCTTATTATGATGTTATAATTTCTTTTCTGTTTCTTCTTTGTTATTATTAAAATTAGACATGTGAATTTTACTTTTTTATGGGCAATGCCTCTATTCATAGATAGGTTCATCCCCAAACTTGGTTACAAAGATAATGAAAATAAGTGAGACACTGAAAGATTGTAGATAAATTTAACAAAGAATAATAGCTTAGGGTCTGCTATGTTTTTTATTCGAATGATGCAAGAAAAAAAGAAAAAGCTTTGAAAACAATCTCGTTTTCAAAGCTTTTTCCTTATTTATGCCTCTTTCTTCTTCGTCTTAGGAAGAACGAGGTTGAGAACTACGCCGATGACGGCGGAAAGACCGATGCCGGAAATGGCGAAGGAACCGGATGAGAGAACGGCGCCACCCAAGCCCATCGTCAGCATCACAGAGATGATGATAACATTGCGGGTTTCATTCATGTCTACCTTGTTCTGCATCAGATTCTGAACGCCCACACTTGCGATGGTTCCAAAAAGCAGCAGCATGATGCCACCTAAAACCGCCTGAGGAATGCTCTGTAACAAAGCACTCAACTTGCCCACGATGGAGAAACAGATAGCGGTGGCTGCGGATATGCGAATCACGGCAGGACTCGTTACCTTGGTGATAGACATCGCACCTGTTACCTCTGAATAAGTGGTCTCAGGAGGTCCGCCCAGAAAGGCAGAACAGAGACATGCCAGTCCATCGCCCAACATCGTGCGGTGCAATCCCGGATCTGCCACGAAATCCTTCTTGGCTACGGCACTCACCACATATACATCGCCGATATGCTCCAGTACCGGAGCTATCGCCACGGGCAACATATAGAGGAATGGAGCCCAGGAGAAATGGGTGATGGTATCGAAGGATACAGGACAGGAGAACCATGATGCCGCTGCCACGCCCGAGAAATCTACCTCGCCCATGCAGATGGCGATGACGTAGCCCACGATAACCCCCGAAATGATAGGAACCAGCTTCATCAAGCCCTTGCAGAAGGTAAGCACCAGGATAGCGGTGATGAGCGATGCAAAGGCGAGAATCCAGTTGGTCTTTGCCATATCCACAGCGCTGCCCGAAAGGGAGAGACCGATGAGGATGATGGCGGGACCGATGACTACTGGAGGAAAAATCCTGTCCAGCAGTTTCTTGCCCTGCCATTTCACTAGGGCGCTCATGGCGAAATACACCAGAGAAACGCTGGTTAGTCCGGCGATTGTTCCCGGCAGTCCCCATTGCTTGGTAGCAGCGATGATAGGGGCGATAAAGGCGAAGGAACTGCCCAGGAAGATAGGCACCTTACCCTTGGTGATGAAGTGAAAAAGAAAGGTTCCTACACCAGCGGTGAAGAGAGCCGTTGCCGGATCGATGCCTATCAGAAGAGGCACCAGAACCGTTGCACCGAAAGCCACAAACAGGAACTGTACTCCCACAAGGGTTTTCTTGGTCATAGAAAGTTGTTCTGTATCCATAGTCGATATTCTTTATTAGTCTTTCAGACTCTCCTGATACCAGTCGAAGAGTTTCTTCACACCATCCTCAATCTCTACCTTATGCGTCCATCCGAGGCTGTGGAGCTTATCAACAGAGATGAGCTTGCGCATGGTTCCATCTGGCTTGCTGGCGTCAAACTCTACCTCGCCTTCGAAACCTACAGCCTTTACTACAAGCTCTGAAAGTTCACGGATGGTGAGTTCCTTACCGGTACCCACGTTGATGTGACAGTTGCGAATCTCACCGAGAGATGGGATAGCGCCGCCACGGCCCTCAGAGTTGTTTCTATCCACAGCACCATCTACCTTGGCACCATAGAATACAGAACTGTACTTCTCGATACCGATGATGTCCTTGAAATCTACATTCAGAAGCACGTGAACGCTGGCATCTGCCATATCCTCGCTCCAGAGGAATTCACGCAATGGTTTGCCTGTTCCCCAAAGCACTACCTTGTTGTCGTAGATGCCATAGAACTCCAGCGCCTTCAGAATGCGCTCGTGAGAGTTGCTGCCGTCTACGTTACCCTCGCCGATGATTTCGCGGAGCTTATCAGTAGGGTTGATAGGGCGCTTGTTCATATCCACCTCGATGCTGTGCCAGTCGCCATCGTGGATGAGTTTGGCAAGATAAATCTTGCGCATCATCGCAGGCATTACGTGGCTGTTCTCCAGATGGAAGTTATCGTTAGGGCCATAGAGGTTGGTTGGCATCACAGCGATATAGTTGGTACCATACTGAAGGTTGTAGCTCTCGCACATCTTCAGTCCGGCAATCTTGGCGATAGCATATTCCTCGTTGGTATATTCCAGCGGAGAAGTAAGGAGCACATCTTCGCTCATAGGCTGCGGTGCATTCTTAGGATAGATGCAGGTAGAGCCCAGGAAGAGGAGCTTCTTCACGCCATGAGAATAAGCGTTGCTGATTACGTTGCATTGCATCTTCATGTTCTGCATGATGAAGTCTGCACGATACAATGAATTCGCCATGATACCGCCTACGAAGGCAGCAGCCAATACTACTGCATCAGGCTTTTCCTCGTCAAAGAACTTCTCTACTGCATACTGGTCGGTCAAGTCGAGTTCTTTGTGAGAACGACCTACCAGGTTGTTATAACCTCTCTTCTTGAGGTTATTCCAGATAGCAGAACCCACGAGTCCGTGGTGTCCTGCTATATAAATTTTAGAATCTTTTGATAACATTGTTTATTTACTATAAACTATCAATAGTTACTTTACAATACCTTTCTCAAGATATTCTGCAAGATTGCAGCGAACCTTCTGACCGGCATCCTCAGCAGCTACCTTAGCCATATCGCTCTCTACCATGATCTTTACGAGATCCTCGAAAGAGGTGGTGTTAGGATTCCAGTTGAGCTTAGCCTTAGCCTTTGTTGGGTCACCCCAAAGGTTCACCACGTCGGTAGGACGGTAGAAATCAGGAGAAACCTCAACGAGTGTCTTGCCGATGAGTTCCTCAGGACCCTCAACGCAGATACCCTTCTCGTTCTCTTCCTTGCCTTCCCACTTCAGTTCGATTCCTACATAGTGGAAGGCCAGCTGGGCGAACTCACGCACAGAGTGCTGCTTACCTGTTGCAATCACGAAGTCCTCTGGCTTCTCAGCCTGGAGAATCAGCCACATACACTCTACATAATCCTTGGCATAACCCCAGTCGCGGAGCGAATCCAGGTTACCGAGATAGAGCTTGTCTTGCTTGCCCTGCTTGATGCGGGCTGCAGCCAAAGTAATCTTGCGGGTTACGAAAGTCTCACCACGGCGCTCACTTTCATGATTGAAGAGGATACCAGAGCAGCAGAACATATCATAAGCCTCACGATACTCCTTGACAATCCAGAAACCATACTGCTTGGCAACAGCGTATGGAGAATAAGGGTGGAATGGAGTGTTCTCGTTCTGAGGAACCTCTTCTACCTTACCGTAGAGCTCAGATGTTGAAGCCTGATACATGCGGCAGGTCTTCTCCAAACCGCATTGGCGGATAGCCTCCAGAATACGGAGCACACCGGTAGCATCTACATCTGCTGTAAACTCAGGGGAGTCGAAGCTCACCTGTACGTGGCTCTGAGCCGCAAGGTTGTAAACCTCTGTAGGTTTCACCTTGTTCATTACCTGGATGATACTCATAGAGTCACCGAGGTCAGCATAGTGAAGATGGAAGTTAGGTGTACCCTCCAAATGAGCAATTCTTTCGCGGTAGTCGGTAGATGATCGGCGGATAGTTCCGTGAACATCATACCCTTTTTCCAACAATAATTCAGCCAAGTATGAACCATCCTGGCCTGTAATACCTGTAATTAAAGCTACTTTTCTATTCATGTCATTATATGTTTTTAATGATGTCTTTTTATTGAATAAGTCAGAATATCTGTGGGTGAACCGGATTAAGCCTTAGCAATCAGGTTTTCAAAGTCATCACAGAATTCAGTCATCTGGTGATAGAGTAGATTGCAACCCTTATTGGATAATTCTTCATCTGGTAGCGGACCGTTGTTAATTGCTACCGTAAAAATGTTGGCTGCCACGCCGGCACGGACGCCCAAAGGAGCATTCTCTACCACGATGCCTTCCCAGGGTTTCAGGTTTCCTGCCTTCTGCAATCCCATGAGATATGGGTCAGGATTTGGTTTGCCGCACTTTACATCATAGGCGGTTACGATATGTGCTTCATCCAGAAAATCGCCGAAGTCGTTGAGCAGTCGCATGATGAGCGGGCGCTGTCCGCTTCCTGTTACCACTCCTACCTGCATGCCTGCATCTTTAATCTTCTGCATGATTTCCTTTACGCCAGGAAATATTTCGGCAGTAGGCATCGAGTGGAATATTTCGGTCTTCACATCATACATCTTCTGTGCTTCGTCCAGCGTGATGTCGATGCCCTTCTGCTTCTTCACCATCATCTGGATGGTGTCAATGCCTCGGGCTCCTTCGGTGGCATAAGCATCGGCTGCTGTCATGTGGATATCAAACTGTTTCATCGATTCCTGCCATGCCACAGCATGATTTGGCATACTGTTGTACAGCACGCCGTCCATATCAAAAAGCACGGCTTTAGGGGTGAATTCCCCAAAGCCGTGTTCTTTCATATATTTAAAAATAATTTCCTTCATCAATTATTCATTCTTCAAGCGCTCCTGGATAGCTTTGCTCTCTGCCTCATAACCTGGCTTGTTGAGCAATGCGAACATATTCTTCTTGTATGCCTCAACACCAGGCTGGTTGAATGGGTTCACCTCTTCCAAGAGACCGCTGATACCGCAAGCCTTCTCGAAGAAGTAGATCAGCTGACCGAGGTAGTAAGCGTTCAACTCTGGTACGTTAACCAGGATGTTAGGAACACCACCGTCAACGTGAGCCAGACGTGTACCGAGCTCTGCCATCTTGTTCACCTCGTCAACACGCTTGCCCTCGAGGAAGTTCAAACCGTCGAGGTTCTCATCATCGTGAGGGAAGAGCAACTTCTCGTTAGGAGTCTCTACGCTGATAACAGTCTCGAAGATAGAGCGCTCGCCCTGCTGAATCCACTGGCCCATAGAGTGAAGGTCGGTAGTGAAGTCGCAAGCTGCTGGGAAGATACCCTTCTGGTCCTTACCCTCGCTCTCACCATAGAGCTGCTTCCACCACTCTGCGAAGTAGTGAAGTTTAGGCTGGAAGTTGCATACAATCTCAATCTTCTTGCCAGCCTGAGTATAGAGAGCCTGACGTGTAGCTGCATAGATAGCTGCAGGATTCTCCTCGAAAGCTACGTCCTTGCCGCAAGCCTTCTCCATGTCAGCCGCACCAGCTACGAGCTGCTTTACATCGAAACCTGCTACTGCGATAGGCAACAAACCTACTGGGGTCAAAACAGAGAAGCGGCCACCTACATTATCAGGGATGATGAAGCTCTTGTAGCCCTCCTTGTCAGCACAAGTACGTGCAGCACCCTTCTTGGCGTCGGTTACAGCTACGATAACATCCTTAGCCTCTTCCTTACCGCGCTGATCCTCGCATTGCTTCTTCAGAAGACGGAAAGCGAGAGCAGTCTCAGTAGTGGTACCAGACTTAGAGATATTGATGACACCAAACTTCTTGTCCTTCAAGAAAGAAGTCAACTCGAAGAGGTAGTCCTCACCGATATTGTTACCTGCGAAGAGGATAGTAGGGTTCTTCTTGTCGTTTACGAGCCAAGCGAAAGAGTTGCCGAGGCCTTCGATAACGGCGCGTGCACCGAGGTAGCTACCACCGATACCTGCTACAACAACCACCTCACACTTTTCGCGCAAAGTATTGGCAACAGCCTGAATCTCATTGAGGAACTCAGGAGTGATAGAAGATGGCAAATGTAACCATCCCAAGAAATCGTTACCTTCACAAGTGCCGTTCTCAAGAGCTTCCTGAGCGGCCTTAACCTTAGGCTCGTAAGCCTTTACTGCACCTTCTACGAGGAATGATGCAGCCTTTGTAATGTTTAAGCTGATACTTTTCATTTTTCTTTTAATATCTAAATGAATGTGTTAATGTTACTACTTGAAGACAAACTCTTCTGCCGAAACCGAAGGATAGGATGTGCCTATCTGAACGAGTCGGTCAAGAGTTTGATTTCGATTTGCGGACTGATGCGCTCGTACAATATATTATATACAGCATCGAGAATCGGCATGTTGACGTGCATGTGGCGATTGATTTCCTTCATACACTTGGTGCCGAAATATCCTTCTGCAATCATCTCCATCTCTATCTGCGCACTCTTCACGCTGTAGCCTTTGCCTATCATGGTTCCGAAGGTGCGGTTGCGGGAAAAGTTGCTGTAACCTGTTACGAGCAAGTCGCCCAGATAAACTGAGTCGTACATGCTTCGGTCGATAGGGTGGACGGCTGTCAGGAAGCGGTGCATCTCCTGAACGGCATTTGACATGAGTACCGCCTGGAAGTTGTCACCATACTTCAGACCGCCACAGATACCTGCTGCGATGGCGTATACGTTCTTCAGAACCGAAGAGTATTCGATACCGATGACATCGCTCGAAGTCTTGGTCTTGATGAATTCACTCGCCAGACAATCGTTGGCGAAGGCACGCGCCTTTTCGGTATCGCTACAGCCCACGGTGAGATAGCTCAGTCGCTCCAGTGCCACTTCCTCGGCATGAGAAGGACCTCCGATGCAGGCGAGGTTCTCGTAAGGCACATCGTAAACCTGATGGAAATACTCTGAGCAAACGAGGTTTTCATCAGGCACAATACCTTTGATGGCTGTGATGATGAACTTGTCGCTTAGTCGCGTCTTGAGTTTTTTGAGATGATTCTTCAGATAAGGCGACGGGGTGACGAACACGAGGGTATCGTAATTCTGCACTATCTTGTTGATGTCGGAAGAGAAGAAAATCTCATCTACATTGAATCGTGCCGACATCAGATAGGCAGGGTTGTGCCCCATGCGCTTGAAGTCCTCGATGCGGTCATCGCGACGCATATACCAGCCTATGTGATGAGTATGACCCACCACAATCTTGGCTATTGCCGTAGCCCAGCTACCGCCGCCAATTATCGCTATTTTACCGCAGTTGAACACTTCGAATGAATTTATAATTAATTATGCATTATCAATTAAGCATTTGCTGCATTAATCCAGCCCTGGATATTGTCAACAGAAGGCTTCTCGTAGCCGAGCTTGTACTTCTTGTTGATTTCTCCAATCTTCTGCTGCAAGCCTTGTGCTTTTTCTTCACGGATATCAGAGATGAGGTTGAAGCCTGCCTTGCGGAGCACGTATGCCCAATCCTCTGGCACGCCAATCTCTGCCCATTCCTTGATGGTGCTCTGTGGCATCTTCTTCTCTGGCTTCATCTGTGGGAAGAACAATACCTCTTGGATGAAGGTCTTGCCGGTCATCAACATGACCAAGCGGTCGATACCGATACCGATACCTGATGTTGGAGGCATACCATACTGGAGGGCACGGAGGAAGTCCTGGTCAATGATCATCGCCTCGTCATCACCCTTGTCTGCAAGCTTCATCTGGTCGATGAAACGCTCTTCCTGGTCAATTGGGTCGTTAAGCTCAGAGTATGCATTGGCAAGCTCCTTACCGTTAACCATCAACTCGAAACGCTCGGTCAAGCCTGGCTTAGAACGGTGCATCTTGGTCAATGGAGACATCTCTACAGGATAGTCGGTGATGAAGGTTGGCTGGAGGAAGGTTCCCTCGCAGAACTCACCGAAGAGTTCGTCAATCAACTTACCCTTACCCATGGTCTCATCTACATCCATGCCCTTCTCCTTGCAGAATGCGCGGATCTCTTCCTCGGTCTTGCCGTTGCAGTCGAAACCGGTCTTTTCCTTGATGGCATCGAGGATAGGCAGACGGCGATATGGAGCCTTGAAGCTGATGATGTTGCCATCAATCTCGCGCTCTGGCTTGCCGTTTACTGCGATACAAATCGTTTCGAGTAACTTCTCTGTGAAAGCCATCATCCAGTTGTAGTCCTTGTACTGAACATAAAGCTCCATACAGGTAAACTCAGGGTTGTGGTTGCGGTCCATACCCTCGTTGCGGAAATTCTTGCCGATTTCATAAACACCCTCGAAACCACCTACAATGAGGCGCTTCAGGTAGAGCTCGGTAGCGATACGCATGTACATATCCTGATCGAGCGCATTGAAGTGGGTGATGAATGGGCGGGCAGAAGCACCACCGGCAATGCTCTGCAGGGTAGGAGTCTCTACCTCAGTATAACCTGCGTTGTCGAGTACGCTGCGGAGTGTGCGGAGTACGGTAGCACGCTGCAGGAAAGTATCCTTTACGCCATCATTAACGATGAGGTCAACGTAGCGCTGGCGGTAACGCAACTCTGGATCATCGAACTTGTCGTAAGCCACGCCATCCTTATACTTCACGATAGGGAGTGGCTTCAAGCTCTTAGAGAGCAGGCACAGTTCCTTGGCGTGAACAGAAATCTCGCCAGTCTGTGTGCGGAATACGAAACCCTTTACACCGATGAAGTCACCGATATCGAGGAGTTTCTTGAAAACAGTATTATAAAGGTCCTTGTTCTCGTCTGGACAAATCTCGTCGCGGGCGATATAAACCTGGATTCTTCCCTTTGAGTCCTGCAACTCAGCGAAGCTAGCTTTACCCATTACGCGGCGACCCATCATACGTCCGGCGATAACTACCTGGCGTGGCTCGTCCTCGTCCTTGAATTCAGCTTTGATATCTGTGCTGAATGCATTGGTTGGAAACTCTGCTGCTGGGTATGGGTCAATACCCATCTCGCGCAATGTCTGAAGACTCTGTCTGCGAACGATTTCCTGTTCGCTTAGCTCTAAAATGTTCATATTCTATTCAGATATATCTTTTATTTTCTTATTTTTGGTGCAAAAATACAAAATAAATCTGAACTATATGCCGTTTTTTATGTTTTTTATTATTAAAGAAAGGAAAAGGTATGTAAAGTTTGCCCTTCATCAAATAAAAAGTGCGATAAATTTTGTTTTCTCTAAAGAAAGTCTTACCTTTGCGTTGAGTTTATCAGAAACATACTTTGGAGCGAAGAGAAAACGAATAGCTCTGAATCAATAACAAAATACGAAAAATAGGAGATCATAAGATGAACATAGATGAATTAGTAAAAAGAATCAGCAAGACTGATGGATTATCCAAGACCCTCGGAATGCATTTCATTTCTACCCCTGAGCCTGATACGCTTCAGGCAACGATGAAGGTAGATGAGCGTAATCGCCAACCTTTCGGCTTCTTGAGTGGAGGTGCTTCTCTGGCTCTTGCCGAGAATGTGGCGGGTATCGGTTCCCTGGCGCTCTGTCCGGGACAGATTGCCGTGGGTATCAACGTGAGCGGTACTCATGTTCTGGCGGTCAGCGAGGGCGATATAGTTACTGCCTTTGCCAAGATTGTGCACAAGGGCAGAACCTTGCATACCTGGCAGGTGGATATCAAGAATACGGCTGGTGAGGTAATCTGTACCGTACAGGTAACCAACTATGTGTTCACTCCAAAGAAAGACAATCAGAAAAAGGGGGCAGAAACTAAGGTATGATAGCTTTTGCGTATTATCGTCTGCCTTATCTGCACCATGCTACCTATGTGGCTCAGCATGAGGGAGAACCTGAGGTACTCTCTTCTGTGGCAGAACTGAATGGCAAGGAAGGTTTCGTGATAGCTCCTTTTGCGCCATCCAGCGAATGTCCCGTGGTGCTGATGCATCCGGATGAAAGCAAACTGATCTCTGCCGAGGGGGCTGAAAATGCATCGCGATGCGGCACTTCCTACGTCGTGACGCAGCAGGATTTACGTCGTGACGTAGCAGACTCTACGTCGGGACGTAATTTTGAAGCCTATGCAAGGGAGTTTGAATGCTTTCACCGGCAGCTCTCTGAAGGTAAATTCAGCAAGATTGTTCTTGCGAGAAAACTGCGTATTCAGAGCAATCGGCAGCCTTTAGAATCTGTCCAGACTTCAGCAGTGCAAGATGCCGGCAAGACTTCAGCTGTGCAGAATACAGCCAATGCTTCAGTTGTGCAGGATTCAGACTCTTTAAAGGCTCTGTTTCTGAAGACCTGCCGGATGTATCCCCGTCTTTTTGTAGCCTTGGTTTATACGCCCCAATCGGGTTTATGGCTGATGGCTACACCTGAAATTCTGCTCAAAGGTGAACAGAATCAGATGGCAACCATGTCGCTGGCAGGCACCCAGAAGGCAGAACCTTCCAAGACCGTAGCCGATTATCCTGTAGAAGGGATAGAATGGTCGGAGAAGAACAGAGAGGAACAGCAGTATGTAACCGATTATATCGAGGATTGCATCAAGGTCTTTTCGGATGAATATCAGAAGAAGGGACCTTATACCACGATGGCTGCCAATCTCTATCATCTCCGTACAGACATTGCTTTCCGTCTGCATGATACGGGGCGTCTGGGCGATGTGCTCGATGCCTTATATCCTACGCCTGCCGTCTGTGGGATACCGAAGGATGAAGCTCGCCGGTTTATCCTGCAGCATGAACATCAGTCGCGCAAATACTACAGTGGTTTTGTGGGACCGATTTCGCCGAAAGGAAAGACGCATCTCTATGTTTCCCTGCGCTGCATGAACATTCTGGATGACGGCTCCTGCGAACTCTATGCCGGAGGCGGATTGCTGAAGGAGAGCGAGATGGAGAAGGAGTGGAAGGAAACTGAAGCTAAGATGCTGACCATCCTGTCGGTCCTGTAAAGGTCTTGCAGAGAAATGATAGGGATTCATTCTGATTTTATAATGCTAAAAGACAAAAGCTCTTCAAGAATCTGAAAACATAAAAACAACCTAAAAAATAAGGTGAAATGTATAGCAATAAAGAAAACGTCAATATTTTGACAAGTTTACTGGTAGCGCATGGTGTTCGCCATGCTGTGGTGTGTCCGGGCAGCAGAAATGCAGCCATAGTTCACAATCTCAACGAGTGTGAAGACATCACTTGCTATCCTGTAACCGACGAACGTAGTGCCGGCTTCCAAGCTCTTGGACTTTCTATGGCTGAAGGTTATCAGCCTGTTGTAGTGTGTGTGACTTCGGGTTCTGCATTGCTCAATCTTTATCCGGCAGTAGCTGAGGCTTATTATCAGCAAATCCCGCTCATAGTGATTTCTGCCGACAGACCGGCACAGTGGATCAACCAGCTGGATGGTCAGACGCTTCCTCAGCCTGATGCTTTGGGGCAGATGGTAAGAAAAGCAGTATCTCTGCCAGAAGTGTTCGAAGGTGAGCAGCAGGAAGAGATGCATTGGTATTGCAACCGACTGGTCAACGAAGCGCTGTTGAAAAGCATGGGGCGGGTAAAGGGACCTGTACACATCAATGTACCTATCTCTGAGCCTTTCTATTCGTTTACGAAAGAAGCTTTGCCCGTAGAGCGCAAGATAGAGGTTGCTTACTGCAGGGCAAATATTGACACATTTGATGGGACCCCTTTTGAATGTGTGTTAAAAGCCAAACGTCCATTGTTGGTAATAGGCCAGTTGGACAATACCGAAAAATATGTAGACTTGTTGGCTTATATTGACCGGATGCCTATATTATGGGAATCTCTGGCAATGCCACCTTATCTATATAAGGTTCAGGAAGAACTGGGAGAAGATTGGAATAAAACCACCCTGTATGGCGCTTTCGAGAATTTGCTGGATGAAATAAAGGACGATGAAAGATTCCGTCCTGACCTGGTGGTTTATATAGGTGGACATATTGTGAGCAAGAAGCTGAAATCTTATCTGCGTTCGCTTAAAGGAGTTGAGCAGATAAGAATCTCGCAAGAGGCTGATATCGAAGATACGTTCATGCATCTTACTAAAGTGATGGATTTGCCAAACAGTGATGCTATGTCATGGTTGGATAATTTTGGCTGGCACAACCACTGGGAGGATTATCGCAAATTGTGGATGGATGCGTTGGCTAAAAGCTATGAACGCAAAGAGAACTTCAAGCCTGAGTTCAGCAGTCTGGCTACCGTAAAGGAATTTTTCAGCCAGCTTCAGAAGGTTGAGCCTCAGGATTTCAAAGCGTTCACCTTAGGCGGTAAAGATGCTCAGGACGATGGTATCTATGACCGCGAATTCGATACATTCCTTCCAGGTCTGATGAGCAGCGTCATCTCCGGTAACAGTTCTGCCATCCGGTTGATGAATCAGTATGCCGACCGCCATGTTTACTGCAATCGTGGTGTGAACGGTATAGAAGGTTCACTTTCTACGGCTGTAGGTTTCTCGATGTGCAAGAACAAGTCTGATAAGCATGTATACTGCGTTCTCGGCGACCTGAGTTTCTTCTATGACCAGAATGCGCTCTGGAATAGAAATCTGAACGGCAAGCTCCGTATCATCGTGCTCAATAATGGTGGCGGTGCCATCTTTGGCAAGTTCCAGGGATTAAAGAAGAGTCAGGCTCGTGAAGAAATAATAATGGCAAAGCATCATGCAACGGCTGAAGGAATCTGTAGTCAGAATGAGGTAAAATATCTCGCAGCTCATACGATGGAAGAGATGGAACAGGGCATCAGCCAATTGATTCATGCCGAGAGCGATCGCCCGATGCTTCTGGAGGTTTTCACCGATATGGATGTAGATAACGAGATGCTGGAAGCCGTTCAGAAGTGCTGGTAGAGGACCTGTAAGGAACTATAACTGATAGTTCTGTCAAAAAAAAATAAGATAGTAAGTAATCATAAAGTTCAAAGTTCAAAATTCAAAGTAATAAAATGAGAGAATGGAAAAAGATAGAAGGTTTTGATTTCAAGGAAATCATCTTCGAGGAGTATAATCATATCGCTAAGATAACCATCAACCGTGAGCGCTACCGCAATGCTTTCACACCGTTGACCACTTGGGAGATGGCGCAGGCATTCAACTATTGCCGCGACTGTCTGGATATCCGTGTGGTCATTCTGACGGGTGCCGGCGATAAGGCATTCTGTGCAGGTGGCGACATGCATGTAAAGGGCCGAGGCGGTTATGTGGGTAACGATGGTGTGCCTCGCCTGAATGTGCTCGATGTACAGATGCAGATTCGTCGTTTGCCAAAGCCGGTCATCGCTATGGTGAATGGTTATGCCATCGGTGGCGGTCATGTGCTTCATGTGATGTGCGACCTGACTATCGCTTCAGAGAATGCCATCTTTGGACAGACCGGTCCTAAGGTGGGAAGCTTCGATGCCGGTTTCGGTTCTTCTTATCTGGCAAGAATGGTGGGTCAGAAGAAGGCTCGTGAAATCTGGTTCCTCTGCAAGCAGTATTCTGCCAAGGAGGCTGAAGAGATGGGAATGGTGAACAAGGTGGTGCCTCTCGAAAAGTTGGAAGATACTTGTGTAGAGTGGGCTGAAATCATGATGGAACGTTCGCCTCTGGCACTCCGTATGATCAAGGCTGGCTTGAATGCCGAACTGGATGGTCAGGCTGGTATTCAGGAGTTGGCTGGCGATGCCACGATGCTCTATTATACGATGGATGAGGCTCAGGAGGGTGGCAAGGCGTTCCTTGAGAAGCGCAAGCCTCGCTTCGAGGATTATCCTCAGTTCCCATAAATTCATCATCTATAAACAATAAAAACCTCGGAAGAAAAGCAATCTGCCAATCTTCCGAGGTTTCTTGTTTCTTATTCGTGAGTAGCGAATCTCTGTTCTGCCAGTTTCTCGTATTTGGTGCCTGGCTTGCCATAGTTGGCATACGGCCAGATGCTGATGCCGCCACGAGGAGTAAAGATGCCTGTTACCTCTATATATTTAGGGTCCATCAGTTTGATGAGATCCTTCATGATGATGTTCACGCAGTCTTCATGGAAGTCGCCATGATTGCGGAAACTGAAGAGATAAAGTTTCAGACTCTTGCTCTCTACCATCTTTACGTCAGGAATATAGCTGATGCGAATCTCTGCGAAATCTGGCTGACCCGTAATAGGGCAGAGCGATGTAAACTCAGGGCAGTTGAAACGTACCCAGTAATCATTGCCAGGATGCTTATTCACGAAAGTTTCGAGCACCTCTGGCGCATAATCCATTCTATATGTAGTCTTGGCACCTAATGCCTGAAGACCGTCTTCTTTTCTATCCACGCTTGGTAATGTTTTAATGTTTGCTATTTACTGATGTCTTTTAGCCGAGGCTGAAGATCTTGAATACATTGTAGGAGATGTTATTGTCGTATGCATCTTCACCTTCATGCTTCTTCACGTATTTCACTACACGGATGGTCAGAGGCAATACCACAATCTCGTAGGCTGTCTTCAGTATCACCTGCCAGAGCATGAGCCAAGGCAATTCTGATGCAGGCACCACACCGCCCAGGGCAAGTGGGAAGAAGATAAGACTGTCGCAACTCTCACCGGCAATGGTACTGAGGATGGCACGGGCAGAGAAATGCTTGCCGCCATCGCGGATTTTCATCACGCTCATCACATAGGCATTGGCAAACGAACCGATGATGAAGGCTACGAAAGAGGCTGCTGCAATGCGGGGCGCCAGACCGAAGATAGCATGAAAACCGGCATCGTTGGTCCAATAAGGCGCTGCAGGAATTACATCGCAGATAGCACCCAGTGCCACGAAGAAGAAGTTCATCGCAAAGCCGGTCCAGATCAACAGACGCGCTTTCTGATAGCCCCATACTTCGCATACCACATCATTGATGATGTAGCTTACAGGGAATACGATAAGTCCACCGGTAAGGGAAACTGGCCCGAAGGCGATTTGCTTTGTTTCGAGTACGTTTGCTGCAATCAGGCAAACGCAGAAGAGGATGCTGAAAAGCATAAACAGCACGCTCACTTGAGTTTTTTTCTTGTCCATTTTCTTGTTTTTTACGAGGTTTACCAAGCACTCGGGTTATTGAATATGATGATTCTTTTCAGAAATCGGCTGCAAAATTACAACATTTCTTCTTAATAGCCAAATATTTGGGCAAAAAAAATGGCTCCAAATACTAATCACTAGCACTTGGAGCCCTTATCTAACTAAAAACCTAAAACTTTTTTCTAAAAACTAAACCTAACAATCTTAACCTATGAGAAACTAACCTTTTCAGATTATATTGTGATAGCGAAATAACACTCTTGTTATCCGCTGTCATCTGTCATCAAGCAACAGATATACCAAAAAGTAGTTTCATGACAAGATGTCAGAGAAAATTTACTTTTCCATAAACTTCTTTGCAGCTCTTAACTGATGCCTCATCACACTCAGGAATTCCTGACTCTCCTGCAGTACGTTGAGATAAACCAGAGAAATCTGCATCAGCGTATTGTCAGTCATGTGCTGGATGCGGTCGATATGCTTCTTGCGGAGAACTGAAAGCTCGTCTTTGCAGGCATCTGCCTCGGCAAGAATCTCGCGATAGCTGTCATATCTGCCGGTTTCAATCAGTTCGCAGCTCATGCGCATCAGGTCGTTGATCTTCTGGCGTACAGGAGTAAACTCCTTGATGTATTCAGCAGGAAGCGGATTGAAGTTGTTGTCAACATGTTCCTTGATAGGTTCGAGCATACGGCGCAGAGAGTAGATAAACTGCTGGTTGCTGTTGGCACCCAGATGGAACCAGGTGTTGCGCTCGATGGCAATCTCGATAGGCGATTTCTTCAAACCGAGCATCTCCTGACGGCGGAACTTCTTCAGCATATCCTGTTCCTTCTTCAGATCCTTGTTGGCATGACGAAGGTTGCGGGTATTCTCGTTAGCAAGACCATCCATAATCTGGTTGAACTCGTTCAGGGCGAAGTGGCAGACGTAAGACTGGGTGCGTGAAACCTGACGGCGAAGCAAATCCCATACAATCTCTGGGTCGCGGGAACGCATCATCAGCTGGAAGGTACTACTCTTGCCCTCTTCCTTAGCCTTCTTGTTATACTTGATGTTGCTGCGGATGAGCAGGTAGATAACCAAGCCCATGAAGCAAGCCTGGATGCCCACACCACCAAAGTGCATGATGATACAAACAATGGCGCAGGCTGCGAAAGCTACACCGGCTGTGATGAACCAACCACCGATTACACTCAATACACCTGTTACACGGAATACGGCACTCTCGCGGCTCCATGCTCTATCAGCAAGTGAAGAACCCATAGCCACCATAAAGGTTACGTAGGTAGTAGAGAGTGGCAACTTCAGGTTGGTACCGATGGTGATGAGCATACTTGCCAATACCAGGTTTACGGCTGCACGAACTACGTCGAAGGCTGCGCTCTCTTCCAGCTCTACATCGTTCTTGTCGAATCGGCTGTTGATCCAGTTCATCAGTGACTTTGGCAAGAACTGCTTCAACCATGAATCAGTAGCCTGGCAGTTGCGTACAATCACGCGGGCTGCAGAAGAACTGCCGAACATCTCATCGCCCTCGTCCTGACGGCTCAAGTCAACAGAAGTCTTGATTACGTTCTGTGCTTTCTTGGATGTCGCCATGGCGATAATCATCACGGCACCGGCAGCAAGCAGAAAGCCTGGAGTGGTCTTGGCACTCTCCATCAATGAAGTCATCATAAACTGGTCTGGCGCTGCACCGTTGGCATTTGCCATATAGTCCTGATAAGAAGAAAGACCAGCGAGAGGCACACCGATGAAGTTGACCAGGTCGTTACCAGCGAAAGCCATAGCCAGAGCGAAAGTACCCATCAGCACCGTAAACTTGAAGATGTTGACACGGCAGAGGTGCAGGAATTCCATCACAACAGCAGACACCACGAAGGTGATGCAGATGAGGAAACCGAGATTCTGGTCGATGTAATCGCGTACCTCAGCAGGCAGGTAAGGACTCTTGCCCAAACCCTTCATGAAGATGAAGTAAGAGAGGGCTGTAAAGGCGATACCGCCGAAGATAGCGATGCTGTAGCGGCTGTGCTTGCGGTAATTGAAGGTGAAGATTATACGGGAAAGCCACATCACAAAGGCACCAAACACGAAGGCGATGATGACAGATGAGAAGATACCCATAATTACCTCCAACGCCTTGTTGCTGTTGAGCAATACGCCATAGTTGAGGCTGTCGTCGCCATACATCTTCAATGTAGCGAGGATGAAAGCACCACCCAGCAACTCGAATACCAGAGAGACGGTAGTAGATGTCGGCATACCCAGCGTGTTAAACACATCCAGGATGATGACATCAGTCACCATGACCGCCAGGAAGAGCGTCATAACCTCTTCGAATGTAAAGTGGTCAGGACTCATGATACCATGGCGGGCGATATCCATCATTCCCGATGACATGATGGCTCCGAGAACCACACCGCAGGATGCGATAATCAGCACCGTGCGAAACTTAGCCACCTTAGCTCCGATGGCAGATTGCAGGAAGTTGACAGCATCGTTGCTGACTCCTACGAAGAGATCGAACACTGCCAGACAGAGCAGGAAGATCACAATACATAAATAAATTGTACCCATATATTTTACTATTGTTTATTATACCTTATTATATAAGGGGTTTATCTCAACATAGCTAGATACATTTCTCCCCTTACTTTTCTGGGTGCAAAGGTACGAGTACGATGTTACAGGTGATTTAAACAGGTGTTACAATATTGTTAAGATGTTGTTGTGCTGGCGATTGAATAAGAAAGTTGCCACCGAAAACAAAGAAAAGTGCGAAAATGTTTGGAAATTACGGAAGTATTTTATATCTTTGCAGTCGGATAGGGTGTATTCCCTTTCCACTGATTTTTGAGATTTAAGAAGCGTTATGCTTATCGAAGTACTGGAAACCTAGGAAATTTCCCGACATACTCTAAGATAGCATAGTGGTTCTCACGCATAGCGTGGGCTGCTATTGTTGCATCTATGAGTATGGGCTTTCCTAGGGCCTCCGGTATTAAGATGTGGGCATTGCAGTTCACGCTTCTCTGTTTAACAAAAAGACCTAATAGGACTGAAAAGGCCAAGAAAAGGGAGTGTCTAATGAAGTATTTGAAGATAATCCTAGCGGTATTATTGTTATTGTGTTTACTAGATATGCCTTATGGTTTTTACATATTAATAAGGTATATGGCAACTGTCGTGTTTGGTTATATGGCTTATTCTTATTATCAAAACAATAAAAAGGAGTTAGCTGTAGCAAGTGGGGCATTGGCAATATTGTTTCAGCCCTTTGTTAAATTAGCTTTGGGAAGGGGTGTGTGGAATTTTGTTGATATAGTAGTTGCTATAGGTTTAATTATAACAGTTTTACTAACTAATCAAGAAAAATAACATGAAAAGTTTAAATAATAATAAATATACTCTTGCTTGTGTGATTTGTTTGCTAATTGCAATAATATCCATAATCTATGTATCCAATGTTGTCCCGACATTGAAGTCGGAGTTGGCACTAAAAGAACATAACGAAAAGTTCTTTGTTAATTTTGACAAAGAACAATTTTCTGTGTTGAAGAATTCGCATTATTTTGACAAGAAAGAAACTAAGGATAATTCTGAGCAACTGAAAGAAATAGGACCAATACCAGAGGGAAAGTTTGTTTCTTCTTTTAATGGAAAAGGAGAGGGAATATATGGGTATTGGAAACCTTATTTGGCAATGGGAAGTAGAGCAGTTTATTATACAGAAAAAGTTCCTCAGAGATATTTGAGTGGAGAGATTATAAGAGATTTTTGGGGACGTATCGAATATGAGGAAGTTGAAAAGGTGAAATATGTCAATGAGCCATATTGGGATAGTCGCTATACCACAATTCCTTATGAATATACATATACTTTTTCTGTTATAGACTTGTCAGACTCTATTTCATCAAATGCTTCTGATAGTATTTATTCAATTTGTACTAAACAGTTTGCAAAACAATTAATTTCATATAAAAACTGGAAATTCTCACCAAATCAAGTGAAATGCAGAAGAAATGCAAATTGGGCTACATTTTATATGTCAGTTCTTCCTAAAAATAAAGATGCGGTTGTTTTTCAGTCAAAAGACGAAAAAGGAATTTCAGTAATACGTATTGTATATTTTGCAAATAGAAAGGCTTATGTATTGGATGTGCATAGTCCGTATGAATTGATAGAAAAAGCTAATGCAATAATGGAAACTTTTACAACTTTCTATCTTCAAGATTACAATGATATGGTTAGTATGAGATTACTATTGACCATATTGGGCAGCATTGCGTTTGTGGTATTTGGACTTATCTGTTTATTGATACCAAAAATTGTTTTACGAAATAGAGAAACTGTCCTCCCAAAGCAAGCTAAATACTTGATTCTTTATGCACGTGTCATGTGGCTTGTGAATATTATTTGTGTTTTTGCGGATGTTTACCCTATTTTTACAGGTGAACTTCGTCAAGATAGTTATTGGTGGAATATATTCTTGCTGTTCTTATGCGCAGTTGGGATGAATATATTCACTAATATGTATGTTGTAAATAAGGCGAAAGCTGAAAATAAGTTTGATTATTTGATTCCCAAATGGCTAAAATTTTATTTAATCAAAAGGCATGTAACTGATGCGGAATATAAAAGCGTTGTAGTCTTTTTGCTATATCCATTTTTTATATTGGGTAACTTGCCATTTGGACTTTGTGTCTTGGGGTATATATTGCCAGTTGCTATTCTGTCAGTCATATTGATGGAAGTACGTATTTTCTCAAAGTGGACTCATGAAGATACGAATGGTAGTAATTCTAATGAGGTTGAAGAATTAGGAGTATTCAAAGATTATTATTTACTACTGGATATAAATAGGGGTGCTTCTGAGATGGATATTGACATTGCTTTTAATAAAGCAATGGCTAAATATAACTCAAGAACAGACGCTAAATTGTACAATGAAGTTTATAAGCGTAATATACAGGAGGCTTATCGTGTATTGAGTTCAACTAATCGATTAAAGCCTGAATATGATAAAGAATTTGATGCTTATCGTAAATCAAATATGATAAATTATCAATTCTTAGATGTTAATACTCAAAAGGATATAGCAATTATACAAGGAGAAATACATAATGCCAATTCGAATGCAAGTCATTCAAAGAGAAATGGCAAGGTTCATAATATTATACTTGTGGCATTGTTATCTGTAGTATTGGCAGCTATTATATTTGTATTGTTGCATTTCGGCTCACATAGTTCACGTTATTTGGCAAACTCAGAGCCTGATGCTCCTCTTATTATGCCTTCAGAAGATTTTTCTAGCATTGGTGGTTCGTTCGACCCAAATGATGATGACGATTTTATGGACAATGATTGAACTGAATAAATAGCAAGTTATGAGACGGATATTGATCATATTTAGTTTTGTGTTAGGTTTTCTTTCTGCTCATGCAGAAAGAAAATCTTATACGATTAATGATATGTTTACTATTTCTGTAGATTCCAAGTTGGAACTCAGGGATAAGAATGGCTTGTATGAGCAGAAAACAAAGAATAATAACCTTCCTGTAACCAGTGATGATGTTATTGTTTTTCAGCAAGCTGGTTTGAATAACGATAAAAAAGCTGCTTATCAAAAGTATGCAAGAATAATGATTCAGACAGAAAATGGTAATGTTGGGGATTTTTCGTATTATGATGGTTCTTGTGAATTGTCAGATAGTGATATCGTAAATTTTAATCGCCTTGCCTATCAAGAGTTGTCACCTCAAATGCATATGACCATTAAGCCAAGTACAAAAGGCTTTTTTCTTGATAATGGAATTTATTGCATAATGACTTCTTACCAAAGAAGTGGAGTTTATGGTAATGTGGATGTTTGTATCTATTATTTCTTTAATGATAACCAATGGGCAAAAGTCTTATGTAGTTATAAGAATAGTGAGGAGAAACTTTGGAAAAAAGTAATGGAAAATGCTATAGAATCATTCAAGTGGACTTCTGAGAAAGGGGATGGTGTCACAGTTGAAACAATAGATAGTGCTTCTGTTTCTAGTGGAGTACATTCTGATATGACTTCTAGCGGAAAACCAATAAATGATGCTCTTGTTGTGGTAGTGTTGACAATAGCTGCGGTTTTTATTTGTGTTTGGTTACTAAACACAAATAAGTTGAAATGTAAAACTAAATGGGGCATATTTTGTTTGATGCTTGTTTTGTTTGGATTGGTAATCTTCATTATTACGAGAATTGATGATGCTTATATATCTAAACTTCCCCCTCCAAATGACCCGGAGTTGGAATTAGCTGTAGAAGGTGCTAACGAGCAGTTTCCATTGCAAATAACAGAAGGAATCGTACTGAAAAGCTTGGAACTGAAGGATTCTGCACTGGTAAGTACAATGGAAATTGATGAGAAGAAATATCCGTTTGAAGATTTCTTGCGGAATAAAGAGTTGAAAAAACGTTTGATGATGGCAAATATAGCTAATAGTTCTCCTTTTGAGGCTTGTAGTTATGAGGATTTTGCCGATAAAGGATATTCTGCAAAAATGGTAATCAAAGGTATTCAATCACATCGGGAGATTGTGTTAGTCGCAACGCCTAATGAAATTAAAAATGCAAAAAATATGTCTTCTACTCCAAGAGAACAATTGGATTTGTATTTGAATAGTATAAAACGAAATCTTCCCAATAAGGTAGATGATGGTCTAACTTTTTCGGATGTGGATGTAAAAGGAAAGCAGTTTTTGTTTATTTATATTATTGATGAAACAATGTATGATATGAAAGAAGTCGCAAAAAATAAGAATGAGTTTAAACATAATGTCGAGAAAGACCTGAAAACGGACGGTGAGATGATAAAGTTAGCTTCTCTACTAGCTCCGTTAGATATGTCTCTTAGGGTTAGTTATGTTGGTTCTATGTCAAAAGAAAAGGTGAATATAGACATCACACCTGCTTATCTGAAAGAAGTCGTTTCAGATAATAGAATTTCTAATCATTTTAAATAGTATAATGAACTTTTAATAATATACGATTATGACATTTTTCAATTCAATTATGACGTGTTACAAGAAGTCTTTTGACTTTAAGGGAAGAGCTTCAAAGAGTGAGTATTGGTGGTTCTGGCTGGTTCAGCTCCCTATTACTTTTATAGCATTGGGGGCTTGGAACTCCGAAAAGTTTGATGTACTGTCTGGAGTGTTTTTAGGAATTACTATAGCCTCTATTCCTGCTAACCTTTCTTCTATGGTACGTAGATTTCATGATGCGGGATTAAGTACTAAGCAATGTCTAAAGAAATTGTCTTATGCGGTAGCCCCATTCCTTTTTGCTGTCAATTTAATGACAAAGATCGATCCTTTTTCTTCTTTTGCTGTAGTACTCTTAATAGCATTATTATTTTCGGCAGTCTCATTTTTCCTGTTGTTCATCATATTGATAGGAGACAGTGTATATGAAGATGAAGAAGAGGAATAAGGGATAAAGTCGTTCGCAAGCCTTGCGAATAAAAAAGCAAGGCTTTCTGATACAATTTATCAAATTTTTGATTAATTTTGCAATCGATACTAATAGATGCTACTATAATATGGGAAATGATACAGAAAATATAAAGATATTATGCATCGGTGTCGGTGGGGCTGGCACTAATGTAATCAATCGTATGAAGGATATTGGTATTCCGAATGCAGAGTTTCTGACATTTGGAGGATATCGCTATGACTATAGCCATCCTGAGATTCCTCATTATAATCTTATAGAAGTCAATGAAATAGATAGCTTGCCTAATGGTTCTGGGCCAAAGGTCTTTGAAAGGTTGGCTAATAATGTTGCCGATGATATAAAGGAAGTTCTTTTGTATCATTTAAACTCTCGTAAGTTAGAAAATGAAAGAGTGTAAATATTGGATAGTTGTACTGCTACAGCTGTGCTTTCTTTCTATCAGCTGTGGAGAAAAGGGGGCAAAACAAGTTGCTCCTGCTCAAGATCATGCCTTTTTGAAATTTGAAAATAATGAAGATGGAAAGTATTCGCAAGCGATGATAGCACAAATCATCAAACATTTTCATCTGCCAAATAATACTGTTGTAACAGATGAGGATGTTGATGCTATCTTGTTGAGAAGCGTTGATGGGGGAAATGGCATTTATGGCGGAGACGTAGTTACCATTTGGAAGTATTATAAGAAGCAGAATGATATTCAAAAAATAGTTACGGTGCATCCTATGACAGATTTGTTATGGTATAATCCAGACAAAAAACATGGTGTAACGCTAGGGCTGGATTCTGTTTTTGTGGCAAGTGAAGCCATGCTTGTCCCTCTAAATTCTGATGTGGTAGTTGTAAATGGAACAATAGACAAGATGAATACTGTTTATACTTTTATAGTAGATACGGATGCGGGAAAGGCAATATTGTTACCCTCTAATCTCGGCTGTGTAGGTTTCACATCTGAAGATGGGTTACCAATCTGCCAGTCTTGTCGTCATTATTCTGATACTAGGTTTGGTAGGTATTCTGTAGTGTCTGTTTATGATTTGGATGGAAAACTCGTCAAGGAAATGTCGTTTGAAGATTATAAAAAAGATGAGAAGTAATGACATATTCAATAGAAGAGAATCATCATTCGGGATTGGAGTTGTATTTCATGCCTCGTTTCTTTGTCTATAATCCTTGTTGTGCGGAGCCTCATACCCATGAGTTCTACCAAATTTTCGGTGTCTAAAATGTAAATTCGTTTATTCCGCTATGAAAAGCTATTGGTTGTGACGTAAGAATATAGTAATGATGATGCAAGAAGTCCTTTTTTTGCAATCGCACGACATATGTCATGTAGTCGCACGGCATATGCCGTATGATTGAATGATATATGTCGTGCGATTGTATGACGATTGTCATGGCATCTATGAAAAGGCTTTCTTGCACCAAGAAATATAAGTTCTTACATTACGTCATATATATTCCGTCAACAGCATTAGCCTTCATATTGTTGCTTTATTTGAATTTTTGGCAAAGTTACGAAAAATATTGGTATATGCAAAAGAAAGCAGAATAATTTGTTTTCCTTTTCGGATAAAAACATTAACTTTGCAACTAAAAGAAATGATAAGTATGGAAAAACTGAAGAATATCAAGGCGATAGCCTTCGATGCCGATGATACGCTCTGGGCATTACAAAACTATTTCGAGGACGTGGAGCATGAGTATTGCGAGCTGCTTGCGGAATATGGAAAGGAAAAGGATATTTCTGCTGCTCTCTTCGAGACGGAGAGTAAAAATATGGCTGATTTGGGTTATGGTTGCAAGGCTTTCACCATATCCCTGGTAGAGAATGCGGTGAAGGTGAGTCATGGTAAGGTGGAGGCGAATGTCATCGCCCAAATTGTGGACTTGGGTAAGAGTCTCCTGCATCTTGATGCCAAGCCTTTGGAAGGGGTAGAGAAAACCTTGGCTTGTTTCCGTGAGATGAAGAAATATAAGCTGGCAGTCTTCACCAAGGGTGAGTTGATGGATCAGGAGAATAAGTTGTGGCGTTCGGGTCTGCAGCGGTATTTTGATGTGGTGACTATCGTGAGCGACAAGACGCCCAAGGCTTATCATCGTCTCTGCAGGGAACTGGATGTAACTCCCGACGAGCTGGTGATGGTGGGTAACAGTTTCAAGAGTGATATTGCTCCGGCATTAAAAATCGGAGCTTCGGCTGTCCATATCCCTTTTCATACCACATGGGCGCATGAAAAGACAGAGGAATTTGAACATCCCAAGCTCCGTCGTATTTCAAGATTCGAGGAACTTCTTGATATCTTATAACTCGATATTTTATAAGGGTCTTAAAAACCCTTATAAAATACTCATATAATACTTTTATTCTTCTCCTTCTTCATCTTTCAGTGATACCAAAGTCTCAACGAATGGACTGTGCCGAATGCCTCATCCTTCGGCACCTTCTTCAAGAAGCATACCGGATTATCGCCAAAGAATTACCGCATGGGGGCGGAGTAGCTTAATTTGTAAATGCTTTATACTTTTTTGCATGCGAAATTAAAATTTCTCCCCAAAAATTTGCTGGTTTCGAAGAATCTTCGTACCTTTACAGCACCAGTACCCGCCAAGCCTCTCAACGATGCTCAAATGTGCGGGTCGTTTTATTTTTTATACATTTCCCTTCCTGAGATTCTCGTATTTTCAAACGATTCTTATTTCTTTGTGAATATTGAAAATATGGAAGAAAATGGTAATATGTTAATAATCAAGGAATTATGGATTTGTTGGTTAGTAGCGCTAAAATAGGAATTCTATAGTTGTACGACCATAACCCCTATAGTTGTACAACTATACCTCTACAGTTGTACGACTATAGCCTATATAGTCGTACGACTACAACTTTATAGTTGTACAACTATAGGGTATTCGCTTAATTAGAAACAAAAAATAGAGAATTCGAGGTGCCCAAAACTCCCTATTTTCGTTGCTAGATTCCAAGTTTACTAGTATGCAAAATTTGGTTATAAATATTGACAGAAATACCCTTTTGGCAGGGGAAGATTACTTCTGCTCTAAATGAAATAGGCTTCAATGGCGAATGAAGCCTATTTCAATCGCACATGAAGCCTGTTTCGATAGCACATGAAGCTTATTTCATTTTTACCTCCAATTATTTAGAATTCTGCATCAAACAAGACGCTGATTTTATAAGGTATGAAGAAAATCATCAAAGAACACGAGCATTTTGAAAAGTTCATGGGCTATAAAGCACCAGAATTCAAATCTGATTCCGGAGAATTCCATGTAATATTATGGAATCTCAACTATATTTCTAACAACAAAAATGAATATGCTATCGGGCGATTATGTCTATATCTCTTCATCAATAAATCGGATGATTTCTTCTTGCTGGTCTGGATGGAACCATTGGATAGTGGTGTCCCGCTTAAACCAGGTAAGCTGCTTGCGCATGTATTCACGGCTGTGCGACTGGATTTGTCTGATAGCTTCATCGCGGTCTATCTCGCCGTCAAAGTAGGAGAACATTTCTTTGTAGCCTACGGTTCTCAACGAGGTGAGGCCCTTGTGTGGATATACGCTGCGTGCTTCTGTCTCCAGACCTTCGTCCATCATCATCAGTACACGCTGATTGATGCGGTCGTAGAGTTCAGCTCTGTCGCGGTTCAGACCTATCTTGATGATGCGGAAAGGACGCTGTTTCTTTTCGGCTGTGCGGAAAGAAGTATAAGTCTTGCCGGTCTGATGGCAGATTTCCAGGGCATGAACCACGCGGCGTGGATTCTTCCTGTCTACTATCGCCCAGTGCTCCGGATCCATCTTGTGGAGTTCTTCTACCAGTGCCTCCAGCCCTTCCTCTTCCAGACGCTGTTTCATCCAAGTGCGTATGTCGTCACGAACAGTAGGGATGTCGTCGATTCCTTTGCATACAGCATCGATATACATCATGCTGCCGCCTGTAAGCAGCGCCACATCGTGATTCTTGAAGATATCTTCCTGCAGGAGATTCATTACATCAGCCTCATATTGGGCAGCGCTGTAATAATCTTCGATGTGGTGGTTTCCTACGAAATAATGCTTTACCCGCTGCTGCTGTTCGGCAGTAGGGGCTGCGGTTCCGATAGGGAGTTCGGCGAAAATCTGGCGGGAGTCGGCATTGATGATAGGTATAGCGAGATGCTCTGCCAGTGAAAGGCAAAGCTCCGTTTTACCTACACCGGTAGGACCTAAGACCACAATCAATGTTTTCATATATTATTCCTTATATTCAAGAAAAAAGCATCCTTGCTCGTTTCATAAACCTATGCAAGGATGCTCTTTTTACCTTTTTACTTTTTTACCCTTTTACTTTTATCGGATAATGCCTCGCTGAGAACTCTCTACGAAGTCGATAATATACTGAATCTCCTTGGTAACCTCAAGATTCTTCTTGATTTCCTCGATACCTTCCTTCAATATACCCTTGCTGTAGAGCAGGCGGTAAGCCTCGTGGATGTTCTGGATGGTCTCATTGCTGAAACCGCGACGGCGCAGACCGATGAGGTTGATGCTGCAGTAGCGGGTTGGCTCCTTGCCGGCAATGATGTATGGAGGAATATCCTGAGAGAAACGGCAACCGCCCTGGATCATCACGTAACCTGCGATATGGCAGAACTGGTGAACGAGAACGTTGGCGCTGACGATGGCGTTGTCATCTACTACCACCTCACCGGCAAACTTGGTAGAGTTGCCGATAATCAAGCCGCTGCCGAGCACGCAGTCGTGAGCCACGTGAACGGTCTCCATCAGGAGGTTGTTGCTGCCTACTACGGTCTTGCCCTTAGAGGCTGTACCACGAGAGATAGTAACGTTCTCACGGATACTGTTATTATCGCCCACCTCGCAGGTTGTCTGCTCGCCCTTGAACTTCAAGTCCTGAGGCTTGGTAGAGATGCTGGCGCCTGGGAAAAATTCATTATTGTTGCCGATGCGAGCGCCCACGTGGATGGTAACGCTGTTCTGCAATACGTTGTTATCGCCCAAAACGGTGTCCTTGTCGATATAGCAGAAAGGACCGATAATGTTGTTGTCACCGAGTTTTGCCTCTGGATGAACAAACGCTAATGGACTAATCTGATTCATTTCTATTAAGTTTAAAGTTTATAATTTATAGTTTATAGCCTGAACCACCTAAGCAATCTTGCTAAACGGCGCAGCCGCTATAAACTATTAACTATTAACTGATTTTTACTTGTTCTTAACAATCTGTGCAGTGAAAGTAGCCTCTGCCACTACCTGGTCGCCTACGAACATATAGCCCTTCATAGAGCTGATGCCATGACGTACAGGTGCGAGGAGTTCTACACGGAAGAGGAGGGTATCGCCCGGAACCACCTTCTTGCGGAACTTCACATCATCGAGTTTCATGAAGTAAGTGCTCCAGCGCTCAGGCTCTTCCAGCTGGTTCAATACGAGCAGACCGCCACACTGTGCCATCGCCTCTACCTGGAGAACGCCTGGCATCACTGGCTCTTCAGGGAAGTGACCGGTGAAGAAAGGCTCGTTGCTGGTTACATTCTTTACGCCCACGATGCTGTTAGGACCCATAGCAATGACCTTATCGACCAGCTGCATAGGGTAGCGGTGAGGCAGGAGCTGACGGATGCGGATATTATCCATGATTGGCTCCTCGTTAGGATCGTAGATAGGAGCCTGAATCTCGTGCTTGCGAATCTCCTTGCGCATGAGGCGGGCGAACTTGTTGTTTACGGTATGGCCTGGACGCGTAGCGATGATGCGGCCTTTGATAGGCTTGCCGATGAGTGCCATATCACCGATGATATCGAGCAGCTTATGACGTGTACATTCGTTCTCCCACTGCAATGGACGGTGCTGGATGTAACCCAACTTGTTGGCATCCATGTGAGGCACCTTGAGATGGTCGGCGAGCTGGTCGAGCTGAGCCTGTTCTACCTGGCGCTCGTAGATAACGATGGCATTGTCCAGGTCACCACCCTTAATGAGGTTAGCCTGGAGCAGAGGCATGATGTCGCGTACGAAAACGAAGGTACGGGCTGATGCAATCTCCTCTGCGTATGTCTCCATCTTTTCGAGGGTAGCAAACTGGCTGTTGATGAATTTGCTCTCGAAAGAACACATGGCTGTGATGCTGAAGTCCTCGTCAGGAAGGATGGTGATGACAGACCCATTATCATCTTTCACCTCAATCTTATGACGGATGATGTAGTAGTCTTTCTCAGCATTCTGCTCCTGGATGCCTATGCTCTGGATCTTCTCTACATACGGAGCAGCAGAACCGTCGAGGATAGGGAACTCAGGACCGTTTACCTGGATGAGACAGTTGTCAATGCCGAGGGCATAGAGTGCTGACATACCATGCTCGATGGTAGAAACGCGGATATCGCCCTTACCGAGTACGGTACCGCGCTGTGTTTCAACAACGTTTTCAGCTACAGCCTGGATAACAGGCTCGCCTTCGAGGTCGATGCGCTGTATTTTATAACCGGTGTTCTCTGGTGCAGGATTGAAAGTTACGGTGAGGCTCAAGCCTGTATGCAAACCCTTTCCGCAAAGAGAGAAACTACCTTTCAGTGTCTTCTGTTTTGACATAATAATATTCATTTTTTAGGCAACGGATTACACGGATTTTTTCTCTGCGTTTTCTTCGGATTCCTTAGTGGCGTTAGCCTCCGCGTCATCCGTGTCATCCGTGCCTTATTATTTTTAATTGTTTTTCTTTAATTCTTCAATCTGCTTCTTCAGGTCGTTGAGTTCCTTGTACATGTCAGGCAAACGACGGAAGATAGCCTGAGACTTGAAGTAAGCGCGCTGCTCCATAGGAGGAGTTCCGATGAGCTGCTGGCCGCTCTTGAGGCTGCCCGGAACACCGCTTTGGGCACCGAGGAACACCTTATCGCCGATAGTGATGTGACCGGCAATACCCACCTGACCGCCAAACATACACCATTCGCCTACCTTTGTACTGCCTGCTACACCTACCTGAGAAGACATCACGGTATTGGCGCCGATGTCGGTATTGTGGGCAATCTGTACGAGGTTGTCGAGCTTTACGCCCTTGTGAACATAGGTAGAACCCATTGTAGAACGGTCAACACAAGTGTTGGCACCAATCTCTACATCGTCTTCGATGGTAACTATACCAATCTGAGGAATCTTGTCGTAACCTTCAGGACCTGGAGCGAATCCGAATCCGTCGGCACCGATTACACAACCGGCATGAAGCGTAACGTTATTGCCTAATTTACAGCCGTGATATACGGTAACGTTCGGATAGATGAGTGCATTCTTACCAATCTTCACACCCTCTCCGATGTAGGCATGAGGATAAATCTGGCTACCTTCGCCTACCTCTGCACCATCGCTGATATACGCGAAAGCACCTACATATACACCTTCAGCCACCTTAGCCTTTGGAGATACGAAAGCCAGCGGATCGATGCCGGTCTTCTTAGGCTTCATGGATTCGTACATCTGCAGGAGCTTAGCCACACACTCGTATGCATTCTTCACACGGATGAGGGTTGTGCTGACAGGGTGTTCCAATTCTACGTTCTCATCAATGAGTACGATGCTTGACTTGGTTTCGTAAACATAATGAGTGTATTTAGGGTTAGAAAGGAACGAGATGGCGCCTTCCTTACCTTCTTCGATTTTTGCGAAGGTGTTGACTGTTGCGTTCTCATCACCTTCCACACGGCCCTGAACGAACTGGGCTATTTGTTGAGCGGTAAATTCCATAATTTATCTGACTTCTAGTTTGTTTTATTTAGGTTCCCAAGGCATCATTACCTTTAGGTAACCGCAATTTGTTTGCAAAAATAGCAAAAAAGATTTAGATTCTCGACTTTATTTTGTAATATTTTGCTTTTTCGCCCCATAAAAGGGTATTTTTTAGGCGCAAAGCCTCTTTTTAAAGATACTTTGCGCCTAAATTGAGTTTTTATAACTTAGCAAGTTCTGCTGCCATTTCAGCCTGCAACTCCTTAGCTTTCTGACCTGCTACCTCAGCAAAGTCATCGCCGTTGCTGGCATAGATGATGCCGCGGGAAGAGTTGACGAGCAAGCCGCAATCCTTGATGATGCCATACTTGCAAACTTCCTGCAGGCTGCCACCCTGTGCACCTACGCCCGGTACGAGGAGGAAGTGGTTAGGAGCCACCTTGCGGATGTCTTCGAACATCTTGCCCTGTGTAGCGCCTACTACATACATCATGTTCTCATCGTTGCCCCATTCCTGGCTCTTCTTGAGAACCTTCTCGAAGAGGCGCTCGCCCTCCTTATCCTCGGTGAGCTGGAAGTCGTGGCTACCCTTGTTGCTGGTAAGTGCCAGGAGGATAACCCACTTGCCGTCATACTCGAGGAATGGCTTGACTGAATCCTCGCCCATATAAGGTGCTACGGTTACAGAGTCGATATTGTACTCCTCGAAGAATGTCTGGGCATACATTTTGCTGGTGTTGCCGATATCACCGCGCTTGGCATCTGCGATGATGAAGTGGTTTGGATAGTGGCTGTGGAGATACTTGATGGTGTTTTCGAAGGCAATCATGCCATCGATGCCACGGCTCTCATAGAAAGCCAGGTTTGGCTTGTAAGCCACACAGTATGGGGCTGTTGCGTCGATGATAGCCTGGTTGAATCTGAATATCATTTCGGCTTCTGCGCCCTGGATGTCTTCACTCTCGGTGATGCACTTAGGCAACTTGTTGATATCTGTGTCAAGACCTACGCACAAAAAACTCTTCTTGGCGAAAATCTGCTCTACGAGTTCTTTTCTGTTCATAATGGATTGATATGATGATTCATCGCCCCGAAGTACGGAACGATGAATCGGGGTTTTACAATTCTGTTTCTTTCAGCTTCTCTGCGTTCTCGGCTACGGTCAGGGCATCAATCATGTCCTGAATATCACCTGCCAGGAAACCGTTGAGATCGTGAGTGGTGTAACCGATACGATGGTCGGTAACACGGCCCTGCGGGAAGTTGTAGGTACGGATCTTCGCACTGCGGTCGCCGGTAGAAACGAGGCTCTTGCGGCGGCTGGCGATATCGTCAACATACTTCTGGTGCTCACGGTCGTGGATGAATGTATAGAGGCGGCTCAAGGCACGCTCCTTGTTCTTTGGCTGGTCACGGGTTTCGGTACACTCAATGAGAATTTCCTCTACCTCGCCTGTGTTAGGGTTTTTCCAAGGGTAGCGGAGACGTACACCAGACTCCACCTTGTTCACGTTCTGACCACCGGCACCTGAACTTCGGAAGGTATCCCACTTGATGTCTCCTTCGTTGATGTTCACCTCAAACTCGTCTGCCTCTGGCAATACGGCCACGGTAGCAGCTGAGGTGTGCATACGGCCCTGTGTTTCAGTAGCAGGCACACGCTGAACACGGTGAACACCTGATTCGTACTTCAATGTACCGTAAACGTCAGTACCGCTTACTGCGAAGTCGATTTCCTTGTATCCACCTACTGCGCCTTCAGAAACAGAAGTCACGCTGACGGTCCATCCCTTCGATTCGCAGTATTTCTTATACATATTAAATAGGTCGCCTGCAAAGAGGGCTGCCTCGTCGCCTCCGGCACCGCCTCGGATTTCCATCTGTACGTTCTTGGCGTCTTCTGGGTCCTTAGGTACCAGCGCAATCTTGATTTCTTCTTCGAGTTTAGGCTGCAGCGCCTCGTTCTCGTTGAGTTCTTCGCGAGCCATCTCCTTCATTTCCGGATCGCTCTCGTTGGCAAGGATGTCCTTTGCCTCCTTGATGCTATTCAGACAGTTGATGTATCGCTTGCGTGCGTCCATGATGTCACCCAGGTCTTTCCATTCCTTGGTGAGCTTCACGTAGCGTGGCTGGTCGGCGATGACATCTGGGTCGGTAATGAGGGTGCTTACTTCCTCGTATCGGCTCTCTAAGCCTTCTAGCTTCTGTAATATGTTGTTATTATCCATTTTATTTTAGTTTATAGTTTATAGTTTATAGTTTATAGCATGAACCACCTATGGCAAGTTTGCTAAACGGCGAAGCCGCTATAAACTATAAACTATTAACTATCAATTAGTATTCGAATGTTCCGAATTCGCTCTTGATGGTCAGGCTGCGCTTGCCTTCTTCGATGTGACCCACAATCTGGGCATCGATGTTGAAGCTCTTGCTGATGGCGATAACCTTCTCGGCAACCTCAGGACGTACGTAGATCTCCATGCGGTGACCCATGTTGAATACCTGATACATTTCCTTCCAGTCGGTCTCTGAGCAGTCGTGGATCGCCTTGAAGAGTGGAGGTACTGGGAACATGTTGTCCTTCACTACCTTACAGTTCTCGCCTACGAAGTGAAGAACCTTGGTCTGGGCACCACCGGTGCAGTGAACCATACCGTGAACCTCTGGGCGGAGTTCGTCGAGAATCTTCTTGATGACCGGAGCGTAGGTACGGGTAGGAGAGAGAACCAACTCGCCGGCATTGATAGGTGAACCCTCTACCTCATCTGTCAACTTATACTTACCGCTGTAAACCAACTCGTCTGGCACGGCGTGGTCGTAGCTCTCAGGATAGTTCTCTGCGAGATACTTGGCGAATACATCGTGGCGGGCAGAAGTAAGTCCGTTGCTGCCCATACCGCCGTTGTACTTCTTCTCGTAAGTAGCCTGACCTGTAGAAGAAAGACCTACGATGACATCGCCTGGACGGATGTTGGCATTGTTGATGACGTCGCTGCGCTTCATGCGGCAGGTAACGGTAGAGTCAACGATGATAGTACGAACCAGGTCGCCTACGTCAGCAGTCTCACCGCCGGTAGGATAGATGCCGATACCCATCTCACGCATCTCGTGGAGCAGGTCGTCAGTACCGTTGATGATAGCTGAGATTACCTCGCCTGGGATGAGCATCTTGTTGCGGCCGATGGTAGAGCTAACGAGGATGTTGTCTACGGCGCCTACGCAGAGCAGGTCGTCGGTATTCATCACGATAGCATCTTGAGCGATACCTTTCCATACAGAGAGGTCGCCCGTCTCCTTCCAGTACATGTAAGCCAAGCTCGACTTGGTACCTGCACCGTCGGCATGCATAATGTTACAATACTCTGGGTCGCCGCCCAAGATATCAGGTATGATCTTGCAGAAAGCCTGTGGGAAGATACCCTTGTCGATGTTCTTGATAGCGTTGTGAACATCTTCCTTTGCTGCGCTAACACCGCGCATCATATATCTATTATTCATAATTAAAAGTTTAAAATTTATAGTTTATAGCATTCTTGCTTATAATTGATTATTTCTTTTTGTTGTCTTGATGATAGAAGTCAACAATTTTATCAACTCTAAACAATCTTTATTCATGCTATCAAACTTTTTTTTATCAATATACTCTGTTTCATATAATAGTTCTAGCCAATAGTTTGTTTCGTTGGCTTCCTTTAGTGAAATATAGAGTTTTGCTAAAAAGTCGCTGGTGCTTTGAGCATTGAGACCTTCTGTGATGTTAGCTCCTATGCTAGTACCACTTCTTAGGCATTGTTTGCAAAGAATGAATTCCTTCTTTTCTTTTGTCAACCATTGGTACATTCGGATAATCCGAATAGCAAAAGCTTTACTTTTTTCTCTAAGTATACTATATTTCATAGTCAGAAAAGCCCTATTAACTATAAACTATAAACTATTAACTAGTAACTAATCCTGGTGCCAGAAATCCCATGATGCAAAGGCTTGCAACAAGAGCATTTCCAAGCCATTCTTTACTGTGGCTCCGTGTTCTTTGCCCTTCTTCATGAAGAGGGTTTCGTCGGGATTGTAGATGAGGTCGTAGAGCAGGGTGTGGCTGTCCATTGCCTCGTAAGGCAGCGCAGGACACTCGTCTACGTGTGGGTACATGCCCACTGGGGTACAGTTTACGATGACGTTATACTCCTTGATAACCTCAGGGGTGATTTTTTCGTACTGGATAGTACCCGGACGCTCGTATCGACTCACGAAGGCTGTTTCCAGTCCGAGCGATTTCAGACCAAAGTTGATAGCCTTTGAAGCTCCGCCTGTACCCAGGATGAGAGCCTTCTTGTGATAAGGCTCGATATAAGGTTCGATGCTCTTGGTAAAACCGATTACATCGCTGTTATATCCTTTCAGATAAACATCTTCGCCTCTGTGCTCCACCTTGATCACGTTGACGGCTCCGATAGCATTCGCCTCAGGGCTTACCACGTCGAGATAGCTGATCACTTTCTCCTTATAAGGTATTGTGACGTTGAGCCCCTTTAGTTCAGGATTTGAGTCGAGAATCTCGGTAAGATTTTCGATAGAAGGTATCTCGAAGTTGATGTATTGGGCATCGATGCCCTCGTTCTCAAACTTTTCGTTGAAATAGTTCTTTGAGAACGAATGCCCCAGAGGGTAACCTATGAGTCCATACTTGTCCATAATATTTTTGTTTTATTTGGTTGCGAAATAGAGTGTGCAGATGCCGAAGGTGAGTCGCTTGAACTCTGCCTTTGCGAATCCTGCCTTTTTGAACACCTCCATCATGACCTCGCCCTGAGGGAATGCCTCGATGGTCTTGTTGAGATAACTGTAGGCGCTCTGGTCTTTGCTGATGAGTTTGCCATACATCGGCAAGACAGTGTTGCTGTAGATACTGAACAGCTGCTTCATCGGGAAACTGACCGGCGTGGTGAGTTCTACGATGCAGAGATGTCCGCCTTTTTTCAGTACCCGGCACATTTCCTTCAGTCCCTGATCCAGGTTCTGGAAGTTCCTGATACCGAAGGCTGCGGTTACTGCGTCGAAGCTCTCGTCCTGGAACGAGAGGTTGAGGCAGTCTTCCTTGGCAAAGGAGATGGTGTTTTCCAGTCCCAGCTGCTTTACCTTCTGTCTGCCTATCTCCATCATGCCTTCCGAGATGTCTGCTCCGATTAGCTGGTCGGGATGTAGCATCTGTGCAGCTAGGATGGCGAAATCGCCGGTACCGGTAGCGATGTCGAGCATCTTTTTAGGAGAGAAGTGCGCAAGACGCCTGATTGCCTTCTTGCGCCATCCCTTATCGATATCCCACGAGAGACGGTGGTTCAGGGTATCGTAGGTAGGGGCGATGTTGTCGAACATCTCCTCTACCAGCTTGCCCTTGTCTCCTGTGCCCTCGTAGGGCTTTATCTGTTCTTGCTTATACATTTATATATAGTTTTTTACAGTTTCTAATTTATAGTTTATAGTTTATAGCATGAACCGCTTTGTTGCTCAACGGCGTAGCCTCTATTAACTGTAAACTATTAACTGTAAACTATTAACTAAAAACTACTTGTGTGCAGCAAGCCACTCGCTTACGTTCTTCTCGATGCGGGCAGCGATGTCGCCTTCCTCAGCAGCCTTGTCAAACTTCTCGCCGGTGATGTGCTCGTAGAGTTCGATGTAGCGGTCGGATACGCTCTCTGCATACTCGTCGGTAATCTCTGGCATGGTCTGGCCTGGCTCGTTCATGAAGTTGTGCTCGATGAGCCACTGGCGAACGAACTCCTTAGAGAGCTGGCGCTGTGGTTCACCCTTCTCAAACTTCTCCTCGTAACCGTCAGCATAGAAGTAGCGGCTAGAGTCTGGAGTGTGGATCTCGTCGATGAGGTAAACCTTGCCGTCGCGCTTGCCGAACTCGTACTTGGTATCTACGAGGATCAAGCCCTGCTTGGCAGCGATTTCCTGACCGCGGGCGAAGATGCGGCGTGTGTAGTCCTCCATCACAGCGTAATCCTCTGCACTAACAATACCCTGGGCGATGATCTCTTCCTTAGAGATATTCATGTCGTGACCCTCGTCGGCCTTTGTAGTAGGGGTGATGATAGGCTCTGGGAAACGCTGGTTCTCGCGCATACCGTCTGGCAACTTCACACCGCAGATCTCGCGGCAGCCCTTCTGATACTCGCGCCATGCACTACCGGTGAGGATAGAACGGATGATCATCTCCACGCGGAAACCTTCGCACTTCAAACCTACGGTAACCATTGGGTCTGGAGTAGCCAACTTCCAGTTTGGACAGATGTCTGTAGTTGTGTCCAGGAACTTAGCTGCAATCTGATTGAGCACCTGTCCTTTGAAAGGGATACCCTTAGGCAGAACAACGTCGAACGCTGAGATTCTGTCGGTAGCGACCATCACGAGGATGTCGTCGTTAATGTCATACACATCACGTACTTTACCGTGGTAAACACTCTTCTGTCCATCAAAATGGAAATCTGTCTTTGTTAATGCTTTCATTTTATTTAATTTATAATTTATAATTTACAATTTATAATTGAGCCTGCCCCTAGAGCAGTACTGTTAATTATTAATTATCAATTATTAATTTTTAATTGTTTTCTTTTCTTCCGCTCTCTCCTTGTCATACTTGTCGTATGCGTTAACGATGCGGGTTACGAGTTTGTGGCGCACGATATCCTTCTGTCCCAGCTTCACCACTCCGATGCCTTCCACTCCGTCCAGAATCTTGAGCGCCTCCTTCAGTCCGCTTCGCTGTTCGCGTGGCAGGTCAATCTGTGTCAGGTCGCCGGTGATAATCATCTTGGTGTTCATGCCCATACGGGTTAGGAACATGCGAATCTGTTGGGAGGTAGTGTTCTGCGCCTCGTCGAGGATGACGACGGCATCGCTGAGTGTGCGTCCGCGCATAAAGGCGAGCGGAGCAATCTGGATAATGTGCTTTTCCATCATATCCTGCAGCTTTACGGCAGGTATCATGTCTTCCAGCGCATCGTAGAGCGGCTGGAGGTATGGGTCAATTTTGTCTTTCATATCGCCAGGCAGGAAACCGAGTTTTTCGCCGGCTTCAACGGCAGGTCGCGAGAGGATGATTTTCTTGATGGCTTTCTCCTTGAGGGCCTTTACGGCAAGGGCGATGCTGAGATAGGTCTTACCGGTACCGGCTGGTCCCACGGCAAATACCATGTCGTTCTTCTCGTAAGCATCTATCAGCTGCTGCTGGTTTTCGCTGCGGCTCTTGATAGGTCGGCCACTGATGCTGTATACCAGTACGCCTTTCACGCTGTCCGCCTTGGTCTGTTTTCCTTTCACGATGTCCAGGATGTCTTCATCATTGAGCATGTTGTATTTAAGCAAGTGCTTGCGCATCTGCTCAATATCCTCTTCCACCTTTGCCATTTCCTCTTCGTCGCCGAGCACACGAATCACGTTGTCGCGTGCTACGATACGCAACTTAGGATACAGCGATTTAATCATCTGCAGGTGGGCGTTGTTCACACCGTAGAACATCACTGGATCGATATCTTCGAGTACAATATGTTTCTCTATCAAAATGTCTTAATTCTATAAAGTTTAAACTATCCTATCTAATATTTTGTTATATAACGCTGCAAAATTACTACTTTTCCATGAAATGAGCAAATTTCGGCGAATAAAACATTCTTTAAATATTAAAAAAGCTATTTTTTCGAGAGATTTTGTTACCTTTGCAGCTAAATTTGGCGATGCGGTTCCCGTTTTGCCTGAAGAATATAGAATATTATTTCGTGAAAATAAGATAATTATGAAGATTAGTAAGAACAGATATTTACAGGGTTTTGGTATTGTGGTTTTGCTTCTGGCGCTGGTAAGAGTCATCTTTCCGGGAGTAGCAAAACCGAAGGTTGCGGCTGCTGGTGCGGCTGATTCTACGCTCGTGGCAGCGAAGGATTCGGCTGCTTCTGATGCTTCTTCTGCTGAGATTTCTGATGCATCGGCTGATGCTGAAGGGAATGTGGCTGAGGACCTGAAGGAGGATGAACTCTCTGTTATGCCTGATACGGCACAGAGCGGCAAGCCTTCTATCTTCTTCGACAAGGATGGCAAGGAGGTGAAGCATCGCATCTTCTCGGTGCCTCATTTCGGCAATACTTTCCCCGACCAGCAGGATGTGCAGATTCTGGCGGCTACTAAGCATGGTGTGAAGCCGGTACAGAACCGTCTGGAGGCGGAGAACAGCAAGGGCAAGCTGGTGTATGTGGGCAGCAACCCTTTCTTTTATGTCGACAAGCTGAACAACAGTATTCCTTACCTGGTGCCTCGTGCCTCTGTGCTGCTCCAGGATATTGGTCGTGCCTATTTCGATTCGTTGCAGATCAAGGGCATTCCGCTGCATAAGATTATCGTGACGAGCATTCTGCGTACCAAGGATGATGTGGCGAAACTGCGTACCCGAAACGGTAATGCTACCGAGAATTCGTGCCATCTTTATGGTACTACCTTCGATATCTGCTACAACCGTTACAAGCAGATTCAGACCCGTGAACAGCCTCGCCGCCAGGTGCAGAATGATACTCTGAAATGGGTGTTCTCCGAGGTGCTTCGCGATTTCCGCGACAAGAACCGCTGCTATATTAAATATGAGGTGAAGCAGGGTTGCTTCCATATCACCGTGAAGTAAATCCCTGGAAAATGTCCCCACACGCGCAGTGGGTATAAATAAAGGCACGGATTACACGGATTACACGGATTTATGGCGCTCATGTAAATTAAGCGATTTATCATCTCATAAAAAATCCGTGTAATCCGTGTAATCCGTGCCTAAAAAAGCTCAAGTTTATTAGCTCTTTTCCTGAATCTTCTGAAGGTCAGCCTCTTCGCCTACCAGCCAGATGATATCGCCTTTTTCGAATACTCGGGTAGGCAGAACACGGGTCAGGTTCTCCCGGCCCTCTTCCAGTCCTACCACCATACAGTTGTATTTATCCCTTATTCCGCTTTCTATCAGTGTCTTTCCCAGGAATTCGCTGCCGCCGCTGATGATGAGCTGGCTAAGTTTCATCTCGCGCTTTTCTATTTCAGCCTCCTCAGGCAGCAGGTCGCTCTGCAGGGCTGTGTTGAATTTCTGCAGCTGGTCGTCGTTGCCGATTACCTGCAGTTTGTCGCCCGGGAAGATGATCATGTTGCCGTTCGGGATGTTCAGCCGGTGAGAGCCGCGGTGAATGCTGCTCAGGTCTACACCGAACCGCTGGCGCAGATGCAGTTCTCGCAGCGATTTGCCAGTCCAACTGCTATCTTCAGGCACTTCAAATTCGCTGATGTGGATATCCCGGTCTAGCAGTCTGCCCTCGTAGAGCGGCCGCTTTTCGCCATTCACCTGAGCCGCAATATCGCGCGAGCGGAGGTTGTGAACGAAGACGCGCTCCATCACGATGCTACGCTTCTTGATGCGGCGGGAGGTTATCATCAGCATCACTACTGCTGCACCGATGCAGACAATCAGCGCATTGGTAAAGCGCGAGAGGAAATTGATGATGTAGAAGATGAAAGCCAGTGCTATCATAAAGCGCACGAACACCGTAAAGAGCAGCGGCACGCGGTTGATGCTGCTCTCCACCCAGAGGCGTTTCCACTCGGCACTGTGGTTCTTCTTCATCACGATGGCGCGCAGGAACGGCGAGATGAATAGGACGGTGAGCAGACCGGTGATGGCGTTGGCATACCAGTGGAGATGCCAGCCGGGCAGCAGATTGCGCATCAGCGGCAGCACGAAGGTGAACATCAGGGCGATGACGGCTGCCGAAAGGATGGAGTAGGCGGTGGTGTTGACCAGCATCTGTCGGATCAGCGATTTCCACTTGCTCTGCTGCTGCGTCTGGGGATGACTCATCGCAAAATGGTTCAGAATATGGATGAGCTTGTCGGGCAGATGTTTCTCCATCACCTGATAGGTAGGTGTGGCAAGACGGATCATATAAGGTGTAAGGAAGGTGGTGATGACGCTCACTGCTACCACTACCGGATAGAGGAACTTGCTGATGACGCCGAGCGACAGACCCAGCGAGGCGATGATGAAAGAGAACTCACCAATCTGAGCCATCGAGAAACCGCAGCGCATCGCCGACTTCAGCGACTCACCTCCGAGCATGAATCCGAAGGTGCCGAATATCGCCTGACCTACCAGTATCGTGCCCACCAGGGCGAGGATAGGAACGGCATATTCTACCAGAATCTTCGGGTCTACCAGCATACCTACCGATACGAAGAAGATGGCTCCGAAGAGATTCTTTACCGGTTCTACGAGTTTGATAATCTTCTCTGCCTCAATGGTTTCTGCCAGTATGCTGCCCATGACGAAGGATCCGAAGGCGCTGCTGAACCCCACCTTGGTGCTCAGTACCGCCATGCCGCAGCACAGACCCAGCGAAACGATGAGCAGGGTTTCGGCATTGATGAGTTTCCTCACCGAACGCAGGAACCACGGAATGGCGAAGATGCCCACGATAAACCACACGCCCAGGAAGAAGCCTATCTTCACGATAGAGGCAAGCATCTGCCCGCCGTCGGGACTGCTTCCGCTCGCTATCGCCGACAGCATCACCATCATCACGATAGCCAGGATATCTTCCAGTATCAGCACGCTCATCACCATCGAGGCAAACTTCTGGGTGCGCAGCCGCATATCATCGAATGCCTTATATATAATAGTGGTGGAGCTCATGGCGAGCATACCGCCCAGGAAGATGCAGTCCATCCTTCCCCAGCCGAAGCCGTGGCCTACGCTGATGCCCAGCATCATCATGCAGAACACGATGACCACGGTGGCGATGATGGGAGAGGCACCCATCTTCACGATTTTCTTGAACGAGAAGTCGAGACCGAGCGAGAAGAGGGTGAAGATGACACCGATGTCGGCCCAGGTCTGGATATCCGTCTCGTCGACTACCGACATGGTGTAGGGCATGTGTGGCGAAACCAGGAATCCCGCCATGATGTATCCCAGCACCAGCGGCTGCTTGAGCCTTTTGAAGATGAGGGTTACGATGCCTGCTACCATCAGGATGAGGGCAAGGTCTTTTATTAAAAATGGAATTTCTGCCATTAGTTATAGTTTATAGTTTATAATTTATAGTTTATAGCGGCATCGCCGTATTATTTATAGTTTATAGTTAATAGTTAATAGCGGCTTCGCCGTATAGGGGCAAACTTGCTTAAAGAAGAAGGATGCTGATAAAAATAATAGTTTATAGTAGATAAGACGCTTGCTTTGCAGCAAGAAAGCCCTATTAACTATAAACTATTAACTATAAACTAGTTGAGGCTTCTCCTTTGCAGCAAGAATGCCCTATTAACTATAAACTATTAACTATAAACTAATCATTAAATTCTTCTGTGATTTCCGCTATCTTCACGATGGTCTTCACTACCTTCTCCATTACCTGGATGCTCACAAACTCGTGAGGGCCGTGGAAGTTGACACCGCCGGCGAAGATGTTAGGACAAGGCAGACCCTTGAAGCTCAGCTGGGCTCCGTCGGTACCGCCGCGGATAGGCTCTACGCGAGGTGGAACGCCGCTATCCTGCATCGCTCTGAGCACGATGTCGATGACGTGCATGTTAGGATCAATCTTCTCCTTCATGTTATAGTACTGGTCGTAGATAACCGCCTTTACGGTTCCGTCGCCATACTTCTCGTTCATCTTGTTTACGCAGTCCTCGATGAAGTCCTTGCGGCTTTCAAACCTGTTGCGGTCGTGATCGCGGATGATGTAGCTGAGCTTTGCCTCCTCGCAGCGGCTCTCGATGCCGATGAGGTGGTAGAAACCCTGGTAGCCTTCAGTCTGCTCAGGAGTCTCGTTCTCAGGAATCATGTTCTGGAATTCCACAGCCAGTCGGCTTGCATTCACCATCTTTCCCTTGGCATAGCCTGTATGAACGCTCACGCCCTTGATGATGATTTTAGCTCCGGCTGCATTGAAGTTCTCGTATTCCAGGTCGCCCAGGTCACCGCCATCTACGGTGTAAGCCCAGTCGCAGCCAAACTTCTCTACGTCGAAATGATGTGCACCCATACCGATTTCCTCGTCAGGATTGAAACCTACTCGGATGTCGCCGTGCTTGATTTCGTCGTGGTCGCGCAGATAGCACATAGCCTGTACGATTTCAGCGATGCCCGCCTTGTCGTCAGCACCCAGCAGGGTAGTACCGTCTGTCACGATGATATCCTCTCCCTTGTGAGCCTTCAGCTCTGGGAAAGTCTCAACGCTTGAGATGATGCCCGGGCTCAGCTCGATGTCGTTGCCGTCATAGTTCTTGATGACGCGCGCCTTTACATCCTTTCCGCTGGCATCAGGCGATGTATCCATGTGTGAAATAAATCCGATGGTAGGAGTCTTTTTCTTGGTATTGCTCTTCAGGGTGGCATAGATATAGCCCATGTCATCCATTTCGACATCGCTCAGTCCTTCGTTCTCAAGTTCCTTCTTCAGGTACTTGGCAAATTCGAGCTGTTTTGCCGTACTAGGCACGCTGGTCGATTCTTCGCTCGACTGTGTGTCGAATTTCGTATAGTTTATAAATCGTTCTACTAAATCCATGTTTTCAATTATTAATCATTTCTGTTGTTTCGGGTGATCTCGGTGGGATTCAAACCCACGACCTTCAGAACCGGAATCTGACGCTCTATTCAGCTAAGCTACGAGACCCTCTTTTCTGCCGCCCGTTTCTCCGGTTGTATGACATCGAAACGGGAAGTCGACTGCAAAATTACTGCTTTTATTTGAAATAACCAAATATTTTGGGCAGATTTTTTTATATATATAATGTGTATTTGCAAATTGTTCTACAAAATGCTACTAAAAAACTTAAAAATGCTATCATTTTGCGAAAAAAAACGGAAAAATGCTTGCAGATTAATTATTATTTTGTACCTTTGCAGCGCAAATACTAAATATGAAATAAAAATGAGCAATTTGATAAAACCTGAAGGGTACAAGGCGCTGCTGGATATGCGCCAGACCGAAATGGGTATTAAAATGATAAAAGAATTCTTCCAGCAAAACCTGAGCACCGAGCTCCGTCTGCGTCGCGTTACCGCTCCGCTCTTCGTATTGAAGGGTCTTGGTATCAATGATGACCTGAACGGCGTAGAGCGCCCTGTAAGTTTCCCTATCAAGGATTTGGGCGAAGCCCAGGCTGAGGTGGTTCATTCTCTTGCCAAGTGGAAGCGACTGACGCTTGCCGAGTATGAGATTGAGCCTGCTTATGGCGTATATACAGATATGAACGCCATCCGTGCTGACGAGGAGCTGGATAATCTTCATTCGCTCTATGTTGACCAGTGGGACTGGGAGGCTGTGATTACCAAGGAAGACCGTACCATCGCCTTCCTCGAGAATATCGTGCGCCGCATCTATGGTGCCATCTTGCGTACCGAGTTCCTGGCTTGCGAGCATTATCCTCAGCTGAAGCCTTTCCTGCCTAAGGAGATTCATTTTATTCATGCGCAGGATTTGCTCGATATGTATCCAGACCTTTCTCCTAAGGAGCGTGAGGATGCTATCTGCAAGAAGTACGGCGCTGTATTTGTAGAGGGCATCGGAGGTAAGTTGAGCGATGGCAAGAAGCATGATGGCCGAGCTCCTGACTATGATGACTGGAGCACCGTGGCTGAGAACGGCAAGATGGGACTGAATGGTGATATCCTCATCTGGTATCCTGTTCTGGGTCGCAGTTTCGAGCTCAGTTCTATGGGTATCCGTGTCGACAAGGAGAGTCTGCTGCGTCAGCTTAAGCTGGAGGGCAAGGAGGATAGAGAGAAGCTTTACTTCCATCAGCAGCTCCTGAACGACAAGTTGCCTCTGAGCATTGGTGGCGGTATCGGCCAGAGCCGTCTGTGTATGGTATTGCTTCATAAGGCTCACATTGGTGAGATCCAGGCTAGCATCTGGCCTGAGGAGATGCGCAAGGAGGCTGAGGAAGCGGGCATGAACCTCATTTAAGCTTTTCTGCCGGTGCGTCATGGTGTATACTGTGATGTGCTGCATATTCAGTTGATCTTTTTAAGATAATAATAATTTGCTTACGAAGGCTCCCGGTGCTTTTCTGCATCGGGGGCTTTTTTTTGTTGTGTGTCGGTATGACACTAACCTAGTTGGTTCAAATTCCCCAGAACGCCCCGTTTCTGCCGTTTTCGGGGTCTTCATTGATGACCGGCGTCTGCCATCATTTATAACCCGTGTTGGTCTTAATAGAAGACTCGAGCGAGGCACAAAAGACTGTTCTTTCGATTGCCGGTGCAAAGATATGAAGATTTCTGGTATCTACCAAATTTAGACATGTGATAAGGAGCGATTTTCAGCAGCTTACGATTTGAAACTTAGTAAAGAGAAATAACTCTATGTTTCATGGGACGCATCTCTATGTTTTGCGGTGTAGAAAACTATGTTTTGCGCTATAAACCAGTATATTACAAAGTAATAACCGATTACGTGGAACGTATTCAGTATTCAGTATTCAGTTTTTTTCGCTGTTGTTACCACTCTCTGTATAGATAGTATATTATATATATATAATAATATATATATATAATATAAAATAATTACTTACAATTTGTAACCATATAAAAGGTAACTATCGCGAAAAAAACTGAATACTGAATACTGAATAACCTCTTGGGCATCATACGCCCGGGTATAATGGCAGCATTTGGGGAAGATAGTACTAGTTTCTCCACTCCGTATAGGTTGTCCTACATGGAGTGGAGAATTTCGTATCGTGTGGAGTATCTTCTATGTCATGACCAGATCCAGGTCCTTTGTGAGCTTTTTCATCGCCGGGTTCTTCTCCATAAGAAGTTCCAGAACTTCATTCTTGGTCAGAACCTTGCCTACCTCTTCCTGGTCGGCAAGGCGGTAGCTGATGCTCAGTTCGCTGTTGTGAAGCCCTAAGACGAAAGTCTTGAGAATGCGGTTCTTGATGTTCAAAACGTCGTCTAGTAAGAGCTGGTTGTTGATGATAACCTCTATCTGCGGATAGTTGGTTATCTTCGGTACAATACTCTTCATGCGGTTGGCTAAGCCTATGAAATCCAACTTGTTCTGCATTCTCATGCACATACTGAACCATGTTGCTTCCACCTGCTCCTGGGTGAACTCGTTCTGGTCGCCCGTGATGGTCGCTTTTTCCTCATTGGCATCATCATACGGACTGTGCAGGCGGCGCTGGTTCTCCTCCCTCTTCTTCAGGTTAGAGAAAGTCATGCCTATGCCGCCCAGCTTGATATTCTTGAGTCGTGGCTTGTGAGGCGATGCAGCATCAGTAGCAGCTCCGGCAGCGGCTGAGTCTTCAGGAGAGGCAGATGCGGCTGCGGTGGCAGATGCAGAATAAGATGCAGCATTGGAGGCTGCAGAAGCGGCTGTCGGTGCCCCTGACGAAGGCACGGCAGTAGCTGTAGCAGCAGACGTTCCCGGCTGTGATGACCGGTTTTCGCTGCTGCCGGAAGGCTCAGAACCTGCACCCTGAGAGGCAAGCTTAGACTGAGCCAGAAGTTTCTGAAACAGGGATTTTAATCTATTGGGCGTACGCCCCGCACTAGGCGCATCCTGATCCTCGGGCTGCGTAATCTGGCCTATCTGTATCAGGGTGAGCTCTACCAGTAATCGCTTGTTGCTGCTGGCGCGGTAATGGATATCGCACTGGTTCATCAGTTCCAGCGCCTTATATAAGAAAGGTGTAGGTGCCTTCTGGGCCTGAGCCTGGAACTTGGCTTTCTGGTCGTCACTGGTTTCGAGCAGAGGCAGGGTCTGAGGGTCCTTCGCCATCATCACGTTGCGCACATGCTGGGCAAGCCCCTGTATCATGTTGCCGCCATCGAAACCGCGGCTCAGAATGCCGTCGAGTGTTACCATCATCTCGGCCACCTTATTCTCCAGAGCCAGGTCTACCAGACGGAAATAGTTGTCGCTGTCGAGCACGTTCAGGTCCTCGATCACCTTCTGGTAAGTGATGTTGCCCATGCAGAAGCTGGCAGCCTGGTCGAAGATAGAGAGGGCATCGCGCATACCTCCGTCAGCCTTTTCGGCTATCACGGCGAGCGCCTGCTCTTCATATTGTATGCCTTCCTTCTCAGCCACCATCTTCAGGTGGTTGATGGTATTGGCTACCGTCATTCGTTCGAAGTCGTAAATCTGACATCGGCTCAGGATGGTAGGCAGAATCTTATGCTTCTCGGTAGTGGCGAGGATGAAGATGACATGCTGAGGCGGCTCTTCCAACGTCTTGAGAAAGGCGTTGAAGGCAGCTGTAGAGAGCATGTGGACCTCATCGATGATAAACACCTTATACTTGCCCACCTGAGGCGGAATGCGGGTCTGCTCCATCAGAACCTTAATCTGGTCAACACCGTTGTTGCTGGCGGCATCCAGCTCGAAGATGTTGTAGGAACGCTGCTCGTTGAAGGCACGGCAGCTCTCACATTCGTTGCATGCCTCGCCGTCTTCACGAGGATGCTCGCAGTTGATTGCCTTCGCAAAAATGCGGGCACAAGTGGTTTTTCCCACACCTCTCGGACCGCAGAAAAGATAGGCGTGCGCCAGCTTGCCGCTCTTCACTGCATTCTTCAAAGTGGTGGTCAATGCACTCTGTCCGACAACCGAATCGAAGGTCATCGGACGGTACTTTCTTGCAGAAACTATATACTCTTCCATTATTTTTTCTTAATTGATGATGCAAAGATAACAAAAAAATATTATCTTTGCAAACAAATTCGGAAGAAATGAGTAAAAAACTTGGTATTATATGGAATTATCTCGCTCATTATAAGTATCTTATAGTGATTGTAACGGGTGTTCTGGTAGTTGGTGTAGTTGACGACAACAGTGTAAGGCAGCACATTAAGTACCAGATAGAGATAGCTACGCTCCGTTCGGAGATAGAAAAGTATCGTGAGCAGTATGAAAACGACAAGCATACCCTGCGCGATATGCAGCATGGTGCGCGGGCATTTGAGAAGATAGCCCGCCAGCGTTATTTCATGAAGGCTGATGATGAGGACATCTTTGTATTGAGTTCGGATATTCCGGAAAAAACTAACGAACAAGACGAAAATGAAACAATTGAGTAAACTGGAAAGTGCTATTTTCTTGCTGGGCGGCGTGCTGATGGTTGTCGGTGCGGCTTGCTTCGCATTTGGTTTTTCACATCCGCAGCTGGTGCAGGTAACGAGCTGGGGGTTCCTGCTGGGTACCATACTCTTCAGTGTAATGCAGGCGATGCAGTTCTATGAGGGACCTTCGCTGGTTATCCACCGCCTGAAGCGCATGCAGTATGTAGCAGACATCTTCTTCGTGCTCTCAGGCATCTCGATGGTAGATACGGTGTATGCTTTCCTGCGCCGCTGGTTTGAGAATTATGAGACCTATATCACCTATTTCTATAATAAGTGGGTAGTCTTCCTTCTCATCGCAGCCCTGCTGGAACTGTATACCACGCATCGCATCTCTCATGAACTGAAGAAGGAAAACAATCAGTAATATAGAAAGGACGAGAAAAAAGCTTTCGGTGGCCAATAGGAGTGCAAACAAAACATAAATCTTGTAAGAATGAATTAAATTGCTGCAATTTATTTCGTCAGTTCAAATTAAGATTGTATTTTTGTTCACCGAAAGTGATATAGATAGCTTATGAATAGAATATTTTACGCATTCATTGCCTTGATGGCACTTGCATCTTGTGCCAACAGTTACGATATCTCGGGTACTTCTAACGTAAGTACTCTGGACGGACGCATGCTGTACCTTAAGATACTGGAAAACAACGATTTCAAGAACGTGGATTCTTGCGATGTAGTGCACGGACAGTTCCATTTTCAGGGTTCTGTCGACTCTATGAAGATGGCGAATATCTTCATGGATGATGACCCTGTGCTGCCGCTGGTGCTGGAGAGTGGAAGCATTACGGTGAAGCTCGATGATACACAGCAGGTGGTAAGCGGTACTCCTATGAACGATAAACTCTTCGGATTCTTCAAGAAATACCAGCAGATTCAGAATCAGTTGCGCGAACTGGTACACAAGCACGACCAGGCTATCATGAACGGTAGCGATATGGAGGCTGTCAACAAGCAGCTGAACGAGGAATCCATCCGCCTTTCTGAGCAGGAAGACAAGCTCATCACTTCGTTTGTTACCGACAACTTCAACAATGTGCTGGGACCGGGCGTCTTCTTCCTCGTTACAATGGGCAACCAGTATCCGATGCTCTCTCCTTGGATTGAGGATATCATGAGCAAGGCTACCGACTATTTCAAGAATGATCCTTATGTAAAGGACTATTATAAGAAAGCTCAAGAGAATCAGGAGATTATGAACGGTACACGAGATGCGCAGAGCGGCATGCAGTCAGAGATGGAAGCGGCTCCACAGGTAAATCCTGATGCGGCTCCGGCACCTACAGCCAACGAACTGGCTGCGCCTACGATTCCTGAAAAACAGGAAGGTCAGGAGTAGAAACAGGGCTCTTTCAAGGTCTTGGGCATTAACATCTTGTAAAACTCTTCATTTTATAAGTTTAGTAATATGAAATTAATCAAGAATGGAACCATTATAAATGAGGGTCGCTCTTTTGTGGGCGACCTCTTGTTGGATGGTGAATTTATCAAGGAGATATATGAAGGCGAGGCACCCCGTGGCAATTACGATGAAGTCATCGATGCCTCGGGGTGTTTTGTTTTGCCGGGTGTGATTGATGATCATGTTCACTTCCGTGAGCCGGGACTTACGCAGAAGGCTGACATCGAGAGCGAAAGCCGCGCTGCTGCCTTTGGTGGTGTGACCAGTTATTTTGATATGCCTAACACGGTACCTCAGACTACCACTCTGGAGGCCTGGCAGGCAAAGCGGCAGCTGGGCGCTGAGAAGAGTCATGTGAACTACAGTTTCTTCTTTGGTGCTACCAATGATAATGTAAATGATTTTGAACAGCTCGATACGCATCGTGTGCCGGGAATCAAGCTCTTTATGGGCTCCAGTACGGGCAATATGCTGGTGGATAAATATGAGGCGCTGCAGGCTATCTTCAAGAAGGCGAAAGAACTGGACCTGCCGGTGATGACCCACTGCGAGGATACCGAAATCATCAACCGCAACATGCAGCTGGCTAAGCAGAAATGGGGTGAGGACCCTGCCGTAGAACATCATCCGGAAATACGCAGCGAGGAGGCTTGCTATGAAAGCAGCCGTCTGGCGGTGCTGCTGGCTAAGGAAAGCGGGGCGCATCTCCATATCGCTCACGTTACTACGGCTAAGGAACTGGAGTTCTTTGGTAAGGATGAAAATATTACAGGAGAGGCTGTTGTAGCTCATCTCATGTTCTCTGATAAAGATTACGCTGTGAAGGGCGCACGCATCAAATGCAACCCTGCAGTAAAGACCGCTGCTGACCGCGAAGCTTTGCGTAAGGCGCTGAGTAATGGTAAGATAACTGTAGTAGGTACCGATCATGCTCCTCATCAGTTGAAGGATAAACAGGGCGGTTGTGCCAAGGCTGCATCAGGTATGCCAATGGTACAGTTCTCACTGGTAAGCATGCTGAAACTTGTTGACGAAAAGGTAATCAGTATAGAGCGCCTGGTTGAACTGATGTGCCATAATCCTGCCCGTCTGTTCCATATCAGTCAGCGCGGCTTCCTGTGTCCGGGTTATAAGGCAGATGTCGTTGTGGTGCGCAAGGGAGAGCCTTGGAAGGTGACCGCAGAGGTGATTCAGAGCAAGTGTAAATGGAGTCCTGTAGAGGGTGATGAGTTTGCATGGAAAGTGGAACAGACTTTCTGTAACGGTCATCTTATCTATAACAAAGGCGTGTTTGATTCCGCTTGCAGAGGAGAGGAACTGGAGTTCAGAAACAATTCCTGAAAAGGGAAATCTTACGGGGATTGTAAAATAAAATATCGTATCGGATGCGAAGAATAGTATACAATATAAGCGAAATTGAGCCATATATCAATTGGCTATATTTTTATCATGCCTGGGGATTGAGCGGCAAACCTCGAGAGGAAAAGGAAAAACTGAAGGCTGAGGCGCTCGATATGCTCCATTCATGGGAAGGCGAATATCATACCTATGCCGTCTTCGGACTCTTCGAGGCGAACAGCGAGGGGGATGATATCTGGCTGGAAGGGCAGAAAGTCCGCTTCCCGATGCTCCGACAGCAGCATCCGGCGGCTCAGGGAGAACCCAATCTCTGTCTGGCTGATTTCATCCGTCCTCTGGGTAGTGGAATAACAGACCGGCTGGGTATCTTCTGCACGACGGTAGATGGCGGTCTGGAGAAGAAATATCGCTCGGACGACTACCTCAATATGATGGCACAGACACTCTGCGACCGGTTGGCTGAAGCCACGGCAGAGAAGTTGCACGAAGAGGTGAGACGCAGCATCTGGGGCTATGCTCCCGGCGAGCAGCTGAGCATCGAAGACCAGCATCTGGAGTGCTATCAGGGCATCCGTCCGGCTATAGGATATCCTTCGCTGCCCGATACCAGTGCCAACTTCATCATCGACCAGCTCATCGATATGAGTCAGGTGGGCATCCGGCTCACCACAAGCGGAATGATGACGCCTCATGCCAGTGTTTCGGGGCTGATGTTTGCACATCCCAAGTCGCGGTATTTCGAACTGGGACGGATAGGAGACGACCAGCTTCGCGACTATGCACAGCGCAGAGGAGTGCCCGTGCAGGCAATGAAAACGTATCTTCAATCAAGTTTGATCAAGAAATGATAGCAAGAATATTGATACCCGTAGTGGTATTCACCCTGTTGCCGTATCTGTGGATATATAAAAGGTATGGCAAGTTACGGCTGAAGAGTCTCTGGCAGCGGGTGCTCTTCTGGTTGCCGGCTTTCGTGGTTATCGCCTACAGTGCATATATCACGATGCTGCCCAACTTCCTGCCACGCAATCCGGTGCTCATCGACATCTGGTTTGTGATAATGGCAGTATGTGCGGTGCCGCAGTTTGTCTTCAGCCTGTTCAGTGTCTTCGGTTGGTGCTGTATGCGGCTCCTTCACGGCCATCGCAACTGGGGCAAGCTCCTCGGACTGGTAGTGGGAGCGGTGGCGTTCTTCTGCTTTATCTACGGATTTACCGAAGGTTTTCCTAAGATGCAAGTCAAGCGTATCACCATCTATGTACCTAATCTGCCGAAGTCTTTCGAGGGCTATCGCATCGTTCAGTTCAGCGACATCCATCTCGGGTCATACTATGGCTGGCGTGGTCATCTGCCTCAGCGCGATATCGACAGCATTAATGCCGAAAAACCTGATCTGATTTGCTTTACAGGTGATTTACAGAATGTTACGCCCGATGAACTGCCTGAGTATCAGGCGCTGCTCAGCAGTCTGAAAGCCAGAGATGGCGTGATGAGTGTGCTGGGCAATCACGATTACACCTATTATATGGATGTAGATGATGAGCAGGAGATAGCTGCGTTCGAGAAGCGGATGCAGGACTTTCAGCGGAGTTGCGGATGGCGCCTGCTGATGAATGAGCATGTGGCGGTGCATAGAGGCGCTGACAGCATCTATGTGGCTGGTACAGAGAACTATGACAAACCCAAGCGAACCAACGTAAGGAAGGCGCTGTATGGCATCAGACCGGGCTCTTTCGTGCTGATGCTGCAGCATATTCCGAAGCAATGGCGCGAGACCTGGCCTTCTACTATTAATAAGGAGAAGGATGAGGATGGCGATGTGATAGGACCTGACAGGAAGGATTCGCTGGTCGTAGCACCGCAGCTTACGCTGAGCGGTCATACGCATGCGGGGCAGATCAGCGTACTGGGCTTGCGTCCGTCGATATTTACTCCTTATGATTACGGCCTCTTCGAAGAGGAAGGTTGCCAGCTCTATACCACATCGGGTCTGGGCGGTACCATTCCAATCCGCATCGGGGCTACGGCAGAAATCGTGGTCATCACACTGAAGAGAAAATAAGGAGTGTTGAATGTTAAATGTTGAGTGTTAAATTATTCATTCTTAATAAAAAATGAAGTACTTATATCGTCTGTATCAGCTTGTGATATGCTTGCCTATCCTCTTGTTGGCTAGCGTTTTAACCAGTGTAACTACTGTTTTGGGATGTATGCTGGGTAATGGTCATTTCTGGGGTTATTATCCTGGTAAGTATTGGTCCTGGCTTTGGGTCCGCATCCTCCTTCTGCCTGTAAAAGTAGAGGGACGTGAGCATCTCAAGAAGAACCAGAGTTATGTTTTCGTGGCCAATCATCAGGGTGCTTTCGATATCTTCCTGATTTACGGCTTCCTGGGCAGAAACTTCAAGTGGATGATGAAGAAGGGCTTGCGCAAAGTGCCTCTCATCGGTATCGCCTGTGAGTATGCGCACCACATCTTTGTAGACAAGAGCGGACCTTCGAAGATCCGTGCTTCTTATGACCGTGCTCGCGAGGTGCTCAAAGAGGGCATGTCGCTGGTGGTATTCCCAGAAGGTGCCCGCACGTTTACGGGTCATATGGGCGTGTTTCGCCGTGGCGCTTTCATGCTTGCCGATGAACTGCAGTTGCCGGTATGTCCGCTTACCATCAATGGCAGTTTTGATGTGAAGCCTCGCATGAAGGACATCTACTGGGCTTTCTGGCATCCTCTGAAGCTCACTATTCATGAGCCTATTGAGCCGATTGGCAAGGGAGCTGACAATATCAAGAACCAGATGAACAAGAGCTATGAGGCGATTATGAACGGACTTGACAAGAAATATCAGGGTTTTGTAGAGAATCCGGACCAATAATTTCGGGTTTTCGCTTGTTATTTCAAAAATAAGTTGTAATTTTGCATCTGTATTACATTATTTAGTATCAGAATCATTAAAATTAGAAGAAGTTATGAGTGATAGCATAGTAATCATTCCTACATATAATGAGAAGGAAAACATCGAGAAAATCATCCGTGCTGTCTTCGGTCTCGAAAAGCAGTTTGATATTCTCGTTATCGATGACGGAAGTCCTGATGGTACTGCTGCCATCGTCAAGGGCTTGATGGCTAATGAGTTTGCCGGTCGTCTGCATATCCTGGAGCGTTCGGGTAAACTCGGTTTGGGTACTGCCTATATCATGGGCTTCAAATGGTCATTGAAGCAGGGCTATGACTTCATCTTCGAGATGGATGCCGACTTCAGTCATGATCCTAATGATTTGCCTCGTCTCTATGCGGCAACTCACGATGAGGGGTATGATGTGGCTGTAGGCTCAAGATATATTTCGGGTGTGAACGTGGTCAACTGGCCTATCGGACGCGTTTTGATGAGCTATTTCGCTTCTAAATACGTACGTATCGTAACCGGATTTAAGGTGAATGATACCACAGCTGGATTCGTCTGCTACCGACGTAAGGTGTTGGAAACCATAGATTTGGATGCTATCCGCTTCAAGGGCTATGCTTTCCAGATAGAGATGAAATATACGGCTCATCGAATAGGTTTCAAGATCAAGGAGGTGCCGGTCATCTTTGTTAACCGTCGTGAAGGTGTGAGCAAGATGAGTGGTGGCATCTTTGGTGAGGCTTTCTTTGGCGTGATGCGACTGCGCCTGGATGGCTGGTTCAAGAAATATCCGAAGAAGGATTAATACTCAGTAATCACTACTCAGTAATCAGTAATCACTAATCAGTACTTGGATGGAAATCCAAAAGATAGAAAAAACATACGGGCGTTCGCCACAGGCGGATGCCCTCTTTGATTTGATGGGGAAGAAGTCGGTTCATTCCATTTTTCTCCAGGGTTTGCTGTGCTCTTCAGCTCCGATGTTCTTTGCTTCTCTGCAGGGGAAGATGAGGCGTTCGGTACTCTTCGTACTGGATGATGCCGATGAAGCAGGCTATTTTTATCACGATCTCACTCAGATGATGGGGCAGGAGAAGGTCTTCTTCTTTCCTTCCAGCTATCGGCGTGCCGTGAAATACGGGCAGCGTGATGCAGCGAACGAAATCCTACGTACAGAGGTGCTGGCGCGCCTCTCTTCGGGAGGACATTTCCCGGTAGTCACTTATCCCGATGCACTGGCAGAACTCGTTGTGGCTAAGCAGAATCTGGATGAACGGATTCTGAAACTGACTGTAGGTCAGCAGATTGCTCAGACCGATGTGGTTCATACTCTGCGCGATTTCGAACTCAAAGAAACCGATTATGTTTATGAACCGGGCCAGTTTGCCGTGCGTGGAAGCATCCTCGATGTCTATTCCTACAGCTGCGAATATCCGTTCCGTATCGACTTCTTCGGCGATGAGATTGACACCATCCGTACCTTTGATGTTGAGACTCAGCTCTCGCAGGCAAAGCGCACAGAGATAGAAATCGTGCCCGAACTCGCCCATATCGAGAGCAACAAGCTGTGTTTCCTCAATTTCCTCTCCGAAAGTACGCCAGTCGTTGCGAAAGACCTTTCTTTCGTTTGCGACCGCATCGGTCAGATCTATACCGAAGGCTTCTCATCGCAGAGCCTTACCGAGCAGCTGGAGGGAGCTACTGAGGTAGAGGCTGAGCGCATCAGACATGACATGAAGACCGAGCTCAACCTCGTTTCTCCGCTCGATTTCAAGAAGGCAGTAGCGGCTCATCTCCGTATCGAGTTCGGCAAGGTCGCTCCGCCAGAGAGTTCGGCTGTGATACCTTTCAATATCGCTCCACAGCCTCTTTTCCATAAGAATTTCAATTTGCTTTGCCAGACTCTGGAGGATTTCCTGCTCCAGGGTTACACCTTATATATATTGGCAGATAGCCAGAAGCAGCAACAGCGCCTGAAGGATATCTTTGAAAGCGAAGAGCTGAAGCGCTACGCCATCCGTTTTACACCGGTAGACAAGACGCTTCATGAAGGCTTTACTGACCATGACAAGAAGTGCTGTTTCTTTACCGATCATCAGATTTTTGACCGTTTTCATAAATATAACCTGCGCTCAGATAAAGCGAGAGCCGGCAAGATGGCACTCACCATGAAGGAACTGCAGGAGATGGAAGTGGGAGATTTTATCGTGCATGTAGACTTCGGTATCGGCAAGTTCGGCGGTCTGGTTAGGGTTCCTACGGGCAACAGCTATCAGGAAATGATCCGCATCGTCTATACGAACAATGACAAGGTGGATGTTTCTATCCACTCGCTTTATAAAATCAGCAAATATCGCCGCAGCGATACCGGTACTCCGCCTCGCCTGTCTACACTGGGTACAGGTGCCTGGGACAAACTCAAGGACAAAGCTAAGAAGCGAATCAAGGACATTGCGCGCGACCTGATCAAACTCTATGCCCAGCGCCGACGCGAGAAGGGATTCGCCTTCAGTGCCGACAATTATCTGCAGCATACGCTGGAGGCTTCCTTCCTGTATGAAGATACGCCAGACCAGAATAAGGCTACTCAGGAGGTGAAGAAGGATATGGAGAGCGGCAGACCGATGGACCGTCTGGTTTGTGGCGATGTGGGCTTCGGCAAGACTGAGGTCGCCATCCGTGCAGCCTTCAAGGCAGCGTGCGACAGCAAGCAGGTTGCGGTGCTGGTGCCTACTACCGTTCTGGCTTTCCAGCACTATCAGACTTTCAAAAAGCGTCTGGAAGGCATGCCTGTAAGGGTAGACTATCTCAGTAGAGCCCGTACAACGAAGGAAACCAGAGAGGTGCTTGACGCCCTGAAAGAGGGTAAGATTGATATCCTCATAGGTACACATAAGCTGATATCAAAGACCGTGAAATGGCATGACCTGGGACTGCTCGTCATCGATGAAGAGCAGAAGTTCGGTGTGTCTACCAAAGAGAAACTCCGTCAGCTCAAGGTAAATGTCGATACACTCACGATGAGTGCCACTCCGATTCCGCGAACCCTCCAGTTCTCTCTGATGGGCGCCCGGGATATGAGTATCATGCGCACTCCGCCACCTAACCGTTATCCGATTCATACCGAACTGGTAACGTTTAGTAGTGAAGTTATCTGCGATGCCATCAATTTCGAGATGAGCCGAAACGGACAGGTTTATTTCGTATGCGACAGAATATCCAAGCTTCCGGAACTTAAGATGCTCATCGAGAAGCATATTCCAGACTGTAGAGTAGCAATCGGTCACGGACAGATGAAGCCTGAGGATTTGGAGAAAATCATCATGGGCTTTATCAATTACGATTATGATGTACTGCTTTCTACCACTATTGTAGAGAACGGTATCGACATTTCCAATGCCAATACGATTATCGTGAGCGATGCTCATCACTTCGGATTGAGTGACCTGCATCAGATGCGTGGACGCGTAGGAAGAAGCAACAAGAAGGCTTTCTGCTATCTGATGGCGCCACCTAAGAGTGCACTTACTCCTGAGGCGCGTCGCCGTCTGGAGGCGCTGGAGACGTTCAGCGAACTGGGTAGCGGCTTCAATCTCGCCATGCAGGACCTGGATATCCGCGGTGCGGGTAATCTGCTGGGCTCTGAGCAGAGCGGTTTTATGGAAGATCTGGGTTATGAAACCTACCAGAAGATTCTCTCTCAGGCTGTCACAGAGTTGAAGAACGAGGAGTTCTGTGATCTTTATCAGGAGAAGATGGATGAAGGTGCCCAGCTTACGGGTGATGATTTCGTTGACGATTGTGGCATAGAGAGCGATCTGGAGATGTATTTTCCTCAGACTTATGTGCCGGGTGACAGTGAGCGCATGCTCCTTTATCGTGAACTGGACCGTCTGGAGAGCGATGAGGAAGTAGAGGCTTACCGCAAGCGTATGATAGACCGTTTTGGTCCTGTGCCTCATGAAGCAGATGAACTGATGCATGTGGTAGGTCTGCGTAGGGTAGGCAAGAAGCTAGGTTGCGAGAAGATTATTCTCAAGCAGGGCTATATGCAGATGCAGTTTGTGAGCAATGTAAACAGTCCGTTCTACAGAAGTCAGATGTTTAATCGCATACTCGCATACGTTACCAGTCATATTCAAGATTGTGTTCTGAAGGAAAAATTCAACAAGCGAATGCTTCGCATCAATGATGTGAAGACTGTAGGGCAGGCTGTAAATCTGTTGAATCAGATATCGCAGATAGATTTAGGTAATGAAAAGAAATAATCTGTGTCTACAGTCTATGGGTAAAAATCCTGTATCAATTGTGAAAGTAGACAATGAAATAGACTGCTGATTTGTACTGAAAGATTATAAATCAGACAACGTTACATGATGATATGTTTCAGTTTGGTGTATAAAAAAACATTGGAATCCCAATATCCCTATTGAGTTCCAATGTTTTATTTTTTGTATAAGTAAAAGATGATGATAAGCGTTTCACAACGCATTTTGAATTTTTCTGTTGCAAAGATACTATTTTTCATTATAATATAGGGGGTAATATTTGATATTTTATGGGGTAATATTTGATTAAATTTATAAAAACGACACGAAAACGCACTTATATAACAAATAATACCTGTAGAATGAACTATTTTATTGGATAAAAATAAAAAAATAGTGGAAAAACACATAAAAAAGTTCTTTATTTCATTTTTTATTTGTACCTTTGTTCTGGCATACAACAATTTTAAACATATATATAAATATGAGACAGAAAAAGTACATTTTAAGCGAGCAGGAACTTCCTACTCAGTGGTACAACATTCAGGCAGATATGCCTAACAAGCCATTGCCACCGTTGAACCCTCAGACACACCAGCCAATGAATGCTGATGATTTGTCACACGTATTTAATAAGGAGTGCTCAAAGCAGGAACTTGATACAGAGCACGCTTGGATTGATATTCCGGAAGATGTGCTGGAGAAGTACACCTTCTATCGTTCAACCCCTCTTGTACGTGCTTACGCCCTTGAGGAGGCACTCGGTACTCCGGCGCATATCTATTTCAAGAATGAGAGTATCAACCCGTTAGGCTCTCATAAAATAAATTCAGCCATTCCTCAGTGCTACTACTGTAAGCAGGAGGGTGATACCAATGTCACTACAGAGACTGGTGCAGGACAGTGGGGTGCAGCCCTCTCTTATGCAGCAAAACTCTACGGTCTGGAGGCAGCAGTTTATCAGGTAAAGATTACCATGCAGCAGAAACCATACCGTTCCAGCATCATGCGTACGTTTGGAGCCACTGTAGAGGGTTCTCCTTCCATGAGTACACGTGCCGGTAAGAATATCATCACACGTGATCCTCATCATCCTGGTTCGCTCGGTACTGCCATCAGTGAGGCTGTTGAGCTGGCTACCACAACACCAGGCTGTAAGTATACACTGGGTTCCGTGCTCAATCATGTGGCACTTCACCAGACCATCATCGGTCTAGAGGCAGAGAAGCAGATGGCGATGGCAGGTGAGTATCCTGATCAGGTGATTGCTTGTTTCGGTGGTGGTAGTAACTTTGGTGGTATTGCCTTCCCATTCCTCCGTCACAACTTCACAGGCGAGCGCCATACTGAGTTTATAGCTGCAGAGCCGGAGAGCTGTCCTAAGCTGACTCGCGGTAAGTTCGAGTATGATTTCGGTGATGAGGCAGGTTACACTCCATTGCTGCCAATGTTTACTCTGGGTCATGATTTCAAGCCTGCCAACATTCATGCAGGTGGTCTCCGTTATCATGGTGCTGGTATGATTATCTCCCAGCTTCTGAAGGATGGTTATCTGCATGGTGTAGATATCCCTCAGCTGGAGTCATTCAAGGCGGGTATGCTCTTTGCACAGACCGAGGGTATCATTCCTGCTCCAGAGAGCTGTCATGCGATTGCAGTCACTATACGTGAGGCTCTGAAGGCTAAGGAAGAGGGCAAGGAGAAGGTTATCCTGTTCTGTCTCTCAGGTCATGGACTTATCGATATGCCGTCTTACGATAGCTTTATCAATGGCGATTTGCACGATTATTCTGTGAGTGATGAAGAAATCCAGCAGTTCCTCAAGGATGTGCCAAAGGTTGACTAATTTTCAGTTAACAGTTAATAGTTTATAGTTTATAGCAAACAGTTGACAATTATTCTTTGAGATATATTGAAATAACAATATCACATTATAAAAGAAGCCAGGCTGCGAAAAGCAACCTGGCTTTTTATTTAGAGATTCTATTCTCTTTTATTTAGAAATTCTATTCTCTGTTCGAGACTTCTATCTTTCATTAGAAGTTCAACCACTCTTCGATAGCCTTAGCGATGACATCGAAGCTTGTGGTAGGCTCGAAGCGGGCTACAACCTGACCCTTCTTGTTAACGAGGAACTTGGTGAAGTTCCACTTGATATCGGCACTCTCCTTGTAGTTAGGATCAGCCTCGCTCAACATCTTGTCGAGAACAGGGTAGAGAGGGTGGCTCTCGTCCCAACCGGCAAAGCCCTTACATTCTTTCAGAAATTTGAAGAGAGGGGCAGCATCGTCTCCGTTTACCTTGATCTTCTTGTAGCGCTGGAACTCTGTACCGTATGTAAGCTTGCAGAACTGATGAATGCTTTCATCTGTACCAGGGGCTTGCTGACCAAACTGGTTGCAAGGAAAATCAAGTATTTCGAAACCTTGAGAATGATAGGTCTCATAAAGTTTCTCCAGTTCCTCATACTGAGGGGTGAAACCACACTTTGTAGCGGTGTTAACGATGAGCAGCACTTCGTTGGCATACTCCTTGAGGGAAACATCCTTTCCCTTTCTGTCTTTAACAGAAAATTCGTAAACAGTTCTCATTTTTTTTATCTTTATGTATGTGTTATCTATATTTCCGATCTCAACTTATATGATCTAGAGTGCAAAGATACTACTTTTCTCTAAGAATACTTCAAGAGTTTTTTTAAAAATTCTAAAAATCGAACAAAATCATAGATGAAGGAATAAGCGTAATATATATAATGTAGATAGATATTGTATATCTAGGTAAACAGATACCATATACCTGAGTATAGATATCGGTTAGATATAGAATATAGAAGAATAAAATATGTAGACGATATAACTACACAATATCAGTATGAAACAGCATAAAAATAAAAAATGCAGGATTTTCACAAACCCTGCATTCCTTTTTCTTTACCTCTTTTTCCTCAAAAAAACAAAAAAAAGAGGTTTACGATTAATCTATCATTTAACTTTTCTAAGAACTTGTTGCAAAGGTACTACATTTTCTTATAACACCAAACTTTTTCTCAGTTTTTTTTGCAGTAAAAAGGGAAAATTAATCAAATACCCCCCCCCATTTTTGTATTTTTTTGCAATATTCGGTCAAAAAACAAAGCAAAACGGCTCAATTTTATGACTATTCTGCTTTTTTCCTTGCTTGAACGTTTTGCTGTGTACGATAACGAAGAAGACTGTGCCCGGCAACAACTGAAGATATGTTCTGTAATATGTATTACTTTTTTTGTCAATACAGATAAAAGCAGCCATCAGTAATGATGACTGCTTTCATCTGTAATTATGCGGGCTATCCCTGCGTTCTGTTTCGGTATTCAGTAGGCACGATACCCGTTTCTTTCTTGAATACTTTCGAGAAATACTTAGGGTCGGTGAAACCTACTGCGAAGGCGATACTGGTCAGTGTATCGTCTGTATTGCGCAACATCTCGCATGCCTTCTTGATACGTATATGGCGAACGAAGTCTACCGGTGTCATTCCGGTTGTTGCTTTCACCTTATTATATAGTACGCTTCGGCTCATACCGATTTCGTTCGAGATGTCATCAATCTTGAGTCCCGGGTTGCCTGCATTTTCAACAACAAACCTGAAGACACGCATCATGGTTCTGTCTTGAATCTGTGCCGCCATAAATGCCAGCTCGCTGCTTGGGTCAACCGCTTCGTTCTCGGCACTAGTTTCAGCCTGGTTAAGAGCAGGCAGAGGAGCTGCTGCAGGCAGTATTCGCAGGGCTGCTATGGCATCTTTATCGCCAGTTTCCTTCAGTTTTCTGATGACATCCATCTGAATGTTGCGGCGCTGGGTGAGGATAGCCTCTATTTGGCCGAGCAGATAAGTGGTAGAGAATGGCTTGGTGATATAGGCAACAATACCTTCATCAAAGCCTCGCTGCTGATCTTTTACGCTTGCCTTGGCCGAGAGAATCATCACTGGGATGTTGTTGAGGGTGGTATCCTGCTTGATCTCGTGAATCATCGACAAACCATCCATCACAGGCATGGTAACGTCTGTAAGAATAAAGTCAGGCATCTCCTTGCGCGCCATCACCAAGCCAGCCTTTCCGTTCTCTGCGAGCAGCACGTTATAGGTAGGCGAGAGGATACTGTAGAGGAACTTGCGCAGGTCGGCATTGTCTTCAACTACCAGTACAGTCTGGTCTTTGTGTTCCGTTTCTCCCTGTGCTTCTTTCTGTTCCTTTCCCATTTCTTCCAGTCGTTCAGCCTCTTCATCCTTTTCTTCTTTCTGTTTATTTACTTCTTCCAGATAGTCGGATGCATTGCGGTCGTCAATCTGTCCGTTCTCTATCTCCCTTTCTGCCAGGTCGTAATCTTCCTCGCTCAGACCGCTGTTCGTACGGAAGTCTGCCTTGTTGCCATATCTCTGAACCTTGTCCAGCATTACCAGCATCTCGTTAGCATTGTCTGCTACCATTCTCAGCAGTTCCTTGCCCTTTCGGGTGATACCCGGCTCGGTATCCAGAATGGTTTTTACCGGGGCTCCGATGAGCGTTAGTGGGGTTCTCAGATGGTTGGCAGCTTCGTTGTAGAATTCGTTCTTCAGCACGCTCATCTCGTGGGTTACGTTCTCGCGTTGGCGCTGGTTGTAGGTATAGAAGATTGCGCCTACGATACCGAAGAGCAGAATCAGCATCAGAAACTTGCCCCAGATGCTTTCCAAGAAGGTAGGGCGCACTTCGATAGGCAGTTCTGCCACATACTTGCTCCATACACCATGAGAGTTGGTGGCTCTCACCTTGAGTACGTAATCGCCATGACTGATACGGTTGAAGCCGATGGTATTGCTGCTTCCGTTTGATATCCACACGCCTGGAGCTGTAAAACCATCTATGCGATAGAGATATCTGGTCTGATACTTGCGCTGATAGTCGAGTGATGCGAAGGTGATGGTCAGATTTCGTTTGTTGGCAGGAATCACCACTTTATCCTTGTGCAGGATAGGTTCCGACTCTTTCTCTCCGCTATAGTGGAGGGAACAGAAGATGACTTTAGGCTGATAGTTGCTCTTCTTCAGCGTAGCCGGATTAAAGGTAATCAGTCCCATAGGGGTACCTACCGATATGTTGTTGCTTGCCGGATCGTGGTAAGGACGGCTTTGCGAGAACGACATGTTGAAGTCGAAGTCGTTAGGTCCGAACACATTGCACTGGCCTGTTTTCGGGTTTACGCAGTCGATACTTGATTCTCTGATTACCCAGATTCTTCCCTGGTTGTCTTCTACCATGCCCTGTACGATGCCTTCGTTAACATCGATGGCATGGAAGTATTTCATCTTCAGGTTCTCTTGCAGGAGCGATTTGCTCACAATCTCTTCCATCACACCGCCCTGTTGCGATATATACATCTTGCCGCTGGTGTGCTCCATGATATAGTTCATATCGTTTGCAGCCAGACTTGTTGTATCGTTCGGTATGTAGTAGGTCTTGTGGTAATTGATCTTTCTTGCGTTTGTAAAGGCATCACTGAAGGTGATGAGACCGTCTGTGGTTCCTACGAGAATGGTTCCCGTAGTGGTGCAGCAGATGCGGCGTATGCGGTCGTAGTGCTGTTTCTCCCAAGGCAGTCCGTTTCGTTTACTGATGAAGCTGATACTGCCGTCTGCCGCCTCGTTAACAAGTGCCAGTCCACCTCCATAGGTACCTATCCAGATGCGTCCGGTGCGGTCGGCTACAATGTCTTGTATCTTGTCGAACGGCAGTGATGACGGGTTGTTGGCATCATAAACAAAGTGTCTTACCTGCATTTTATCTATCAGATAGACACCATTTCCGAAGGTTCCTATCCAGGCTCTTCCCTTGATATCGAAGTGGATGGCAAAGATGCCCGTCTCGGCGAAGTTTACCTGCTGTGGCACAATCTGTCCGCTTGGCGACAGGTATCCGATGCTTTGGTAGGATGCGTTGAGCACCTGGATTACTCCGTTGTGATAGCCAGTCCAGATATGTCCGTCTGGCGATGCATTCACCGAGAACACTTCGTCTTCGCCCACATCCAGCTTGTTGATAATGTAAGGGTGATATTTGAAGACTACCTGTGTCAGGTCGTGAGAGCCTGTCAGCCAGAGGATTCCCTGGTCTGAGAGTACATATTTCGTAATCTTCGGTATGCGGTAGTTGCCTGATGAATTGCTTCTCAGCAGATAAGGCACCAGTTTTCCTGCCTTGCGGTCAAAATAACTGAAGGTTCCTCCTCTTGGTACTAACCAGAGTGTCTTGTGTTCATCTTGTGTGATGAAATTGCTTTCGCAGGTTGTGCGGTCCATCGGGTCGTCCTGATCGGCAAAGAGCCACTGTGTCTGTCCGGTCTTCGGATTGACGAGGGTTACTCCCATGCCGTCAGTGAATGCCCATACCATACCGAAATCATCGGTATAAATCTTCTTTACCTCTGCCAGAGGCTGACTCGGGCTCTGTACGTTGATGATTTCAAACTTGAAGGTGCGCGGGTTGTAGATTACTACACCCAGGTTGGTTGCCAGCAGGAGCTGGTAACCTGTATTTTTCAGTTCGTTGATACGGGTTACGCCTTCCGGCATCGGTATCATGGTGAGTCGGTTCTGCAGGTCATATTTAGCCAGTTTACCGTCTTCTGTAGCCAGGAACACATCTTCTCCCACCCATCTGATCCATTTGAAAGGCAGCTGGCTTGGGAATTTCGAGTTGTATACGTATGCGCCTTTGTCGGTAAGCACCCATTCTCTTCCGTGTGTATCCTGGTGGATGAACCATATATTTCCGCTTCCGAGTCCCTTTTCTCCTACTTTGATGAGTTCTATGTTAAGCTTGTCATAAGAATCTCCTGTTGTTCTAACAGTTATTCCATTTTCAGCTGTAATCCATGTAGCTCCGTTTTTCATTTGGTATACCCGGCTCACGCGCAGGTCTATATTGAACATTTCGTTTATTCTTTTTCCCAATGGTCTAAACTGGCATAAATGGGTATCGTATATGTAGAGCTGCTGGTCGTATGTGATACACCACACGTTGTTGGTATAGGATGGTTCTATTTTCAGTATACGGTTGGTTGACAGGACGTCAATATCATCGGGGTTGTCTCTGAAAGTATGAAACTTGTAGCCGTCATAGAACGACAGTCCGTTCCATGTACTGAACCACATGAGGTTGTCTTTACCTTGTTTCAGGTCTGAGATGGTATTGGCAGCGAGTCCGTCTGTGATAGAGAATTTTCTCACATCGCAGTAAGGTACAGCTACTGTCATGATAGTAGAGAGCAGTCCTAATAGGGTGATATATAATTTTCTTTTCATCATTTTTTATTCGTATACGTTTAAAAATCGCAACAAAGGTAGTGAAAATAAATGAGATATCGTAGTTTTAGGTGTGTTTTTTTATGTTATTGCATTAAATTATTCCACTTTTCATGTTATAGGGGTAATATTTGTTTGATTTGCTGGTGGTTCCTTCTTATGTTATGCCTAACAAAAAACTCCCCCGATAAATGAATATCGGGGGAGTAGTAGGGATATGTTGTTTTGAATTTGATTACTTCTGAATCATCTTCTTTCCGTTCTTGATGACTACACCCTTGTAAGCCTTGGTTACCTTCTGGCCTGCGAGGTTGTAAACAGGAGCGTTCTTTGCAGCTTCATCTGTTGTTATGTTAGTGATGCCGGTAGGTTCAAACTTTTCTACAGCCTTGATAGGGAGAACTTCAGGGATGTCTCTGAATATTACACCGAAAATACCGGTTAAGGTATATTTCTCTCCTTCTGTTAATTTTGAAACACCACCAATACCGCTAAACTTATCGTAAATCATAATCTTGTTTTCACCATCATTAGCATAGTAGTTGAATTTACCTGTATTATACTCTTCTTTGCTGAATGTGAACTCCTTAATCTTGATAAGGTCGTTGGTGTATTTGCCATCAAGGATGTCCTTTACAGTTGCAATAACAGGTTCAGCAGCTTCGTTGCTCTCTGTGATTTTGAGATTTTCGCCGTTTGTTTCTTTGCTTGCTGACAGATAAGGAATTTCTGCGTCATAAGCCAAATTTACCTTAACAGTACCGCTAATGATGCTGTTTACAGGCATATCGATTCCTAAAGTTCTCATTTCGATAGCTGTGTCACCTTCACGTACGTAAGTATTTACGGTTCCCTTGTAGCTGTTTACGTATAATACCTTTGCGTTTGTGAGTTTGAGGTTGATATAATCCTTAGCTTCTTTATTGTTAGCCAAGAGTTCCTTTACACTTGCTGCATCGGTGTACTCTATCTTGGTACCAGCGAGCGTAACTTTGATAGACTTGATTTGGGTGTTGCCAGCAATTGTATATACAACTTTGTTAGCATCACCAGTCCAAGAACCTTTATTATTAGTACCTACGTCAGCATTGTTATTATCATTCCATTTTCCATTAATAATGTCGATAGAAGCAATCTTCTTGTCAGCAGGTGCTTGAATCGTAAGCGTTCCACTGTACATTCTGAGACGTGGTGAACTACTCCAGATTCGGTTTTCATTCGAACCAGAAGTTTTTGCAGAAACTGTTATAGAAATACCATTAGTTGTACATGTCATGGCTTTGGTGATATCTCCATCTTTAGAATTTGAAGAAGATGTACCTGCCAGTTCTGGGAAGAGTGTTTGGTAATCATTGTCAAAGTCAAAAGTTACTTCCTGTGCAAACGTAACGCTAGCTACGAACGCCAGAACCAATGATAATGAATAGCGTAAAAATTTGTTCATAACTTAATAATTTTAAAGGTTTAACGTATAATTAATAAACTGTTGAAACTCATTTTGTTGAGTTGATTCTTAGAATTTGCTTTGTGCTAAAAGCATGTTCTTTGAATAATTACTTATTTATGATGCAAAGATACGAAAATTATCGATACAATGTGTTAAGAAGGTGTTAAATCTTTGATACAGAGAAAGAAATATCATCAAAACCGAAAGAAACACCATCAAAACCGAGAGAAATATCATCAAAAAGGCGGCTGTTTTTGAAAGAATAGGGATTTCCCCCTCAGTTTGTATCCTTTTCCCCTTTGATGCAGACGAGAAATCCACTACCTTTGCATCGAGTTCAAGAAAGAATGCTGTTCTTCGAGAGCTCAATAATTAGAAGATATAAGAATATAAATAACTTAACTGATAAATTGATATGAAAAAGTTTACTACTCTTCTCACAATGGCTTTCATAGCTTTGATGAGTATCTCATTCACCTCATGTGATGATGATTCTGATATTGCATACACCCTCGATGGTACATGGAAGGGTAATATGTTGGTAGAATATGGTAATCACAATGCCCTCTACTCGGTAATCCGATTCGACCAGAATGATGGTTTCTATTCCGGTACAGGCTATTGGATCGATTACTTTGATAGAAATTACTGGCATGGCAACAATTATATAGCAAACCGTATTACCTGGACAGTACGCAACAGAAACATCTATATCACTCTTCTTGATGAGGGTAGCGATGTTGTGATTTACGACTATGCTCTGGGCGACCGCAAGTTCTCTGGATATGTAGAGGCTGATAACGGCAACCGTGCTTATTTCGAGCTTTATCGCGATTCTTACAACTATAACTGGCGCGATTATGACTGGGGCTACGATTGGGACTACGATGACGGTTGGGGCTACAGCAAGCAGCATTCGGGCCTGGAGAACACCCAGATTGTTTCTCGCGGAGCTAAGGATTCAGTAGAGTATGTTAAGGTGGCAGATGATAATCAGAAGCCTGTTCGCCGTTTTGTAGTGAAGTAAGGCAATAAGGAATTTAGTTTGAAGAAAGGAAACAAGATATGAAAAAGTTTAATCGGATATGGATGTGGATGGCGATAGCTGTTGCATCTTTCTCATTCACCTCATGTGATGATGATTATTATTGGCATGATGATTATTACTGGTATGATGACTATAATCATGGTGGCTGGGGATGGAACCAGGGCGACTGGAACAATGGTTCTAACGGCTCTCAGGATGATTACCTGCTGTCGGAGGCTCAGACTCTTACTGGCGACTGGAGAGGCTCTGTGATGCTCTCTGAACTTGCAGAGGACGGTCAGTCTCGCAATAACTACAGTTTCAATGCCGAGATGACGTTCTATCAGGCGGGTGATAAGGTTAACTCGCTCAGTGGCAATGGTGTAGAAGTGGATTATGCCGATGATGGAAGCAATGAATCCCAGACACTGAAGTTTACCTGGTACATCGATAAGAATGGTGATATTTATATCCGTTATAATGATTCGGGTGCTACTTATGTGATGGATGCAGGTGCTAAGCAGTATGGTTTCTATCTGGGTGATGAAAGGGGCCAGGATGTGTTCTATGGTTATATGATAGGAACAGGTAAGGCTAAGGGTGATGTAATGCAAATCGATTTAATGCGCTACGATCCGAGTGGAGCCCGTAAGATGACCCGTTCTGCTGCAACCGATTCCGTAGCTCCTAGCTTCGGTAAGGCTACCGGCAGGGTATTCATGCCACATGCTATCAAGAAGTTGCCAAGAAGATGATGATATAAACAAAAGAAAGAGGGTGTGTCATAAGTTTATGATTCACCCTCTTCTTGTTGTTGGATGAGATAGGATATGTTGTTGGAAGAGATAGGATATGTTATTGAGACAGTCAGTATCTTCGGCCGCACAACAGCTGTTGTGCGCTTGCATAACAGCTGATATGCGCATGCACAACAGCTGATGTGCATGCGTTGGTCAACTGTTATGCGCCAACTATTATCCAGACTTATGACACACCCTCTTCTTTGTTTGTATATAGCCTTTTATTTAAAACCCCAGATTCTTGATGATTTCTGCATCTACGTTTTCCACTTCCTTCTCGATTCCATCAGGGAGATTACAGAAGAAGTCGATGCCGGTTTTGTCTTCCAGCGTCTTGATGTTTACGATATAGTTGCCGAGCTGATCGCCCTTTTTAAATGCCTTGTCCTCGTGAGGAAACCAGTAGCCGAAAGCACTGTATTTGTGCTTGTTACTTTCCGTATCAAACGCTTTTTCCAATATTGCTACAAAGAAATACTTTGGTACTGGGATGTAACCTGTTGTTGCAGTATAGACCGTTTGTCTTCCGTTGATATATTCAATAATGTTTTCAGGACTGTCTATAGTACCGCCTTTTACAACAAATAGAGTATCCTTGTCATTTATTATAGCATTGGCTTTTTTCCTCAAGGCGTTCTCCATTTGTATCCATGTTCCGTTCTGGTTGAATTTGGCATATTGTGGTTGCATGTTGGTCAGAAAGTCTGTCTGTCTTTCCTGGGTACTGTTTAGTCTTCTGTCGCCTGATGGGCAGATGTGTCCATGATCATATCTTCCATTGCCAGTATATGGATCATAAGTGAAGTCTACCACTCCATATAGAGACTTTAAATCTGTATCAGATGGATAATCATCTTTAGGTCTATCAACGATGGTTTTATTGTTTCCTGTATGGAAAGTATAGCAGCTCCATCTCTGGCTCTTCATGTTGTCGTCCCATTCTGTAGAATAGTTCAACATACCTGTGGTTTTATCTATGTGAACGATTGCATAGCTGGTACCATTGTTTTTGAGTTTAGGAAATTCCAAACCACTGATAGCGTTTCTTACCACTTCTTGCATGTTGGCAGTAGCCACATTCTTGTTTGTATTGTTCTTGTCGGTTGATTCGCCACCAGTAGTACCGCCGTTATCTGGAAAATAGAACTGCAGCGAATCATCAGTACCACAAGCAGAGAACGTCATCGCAGCAACGAGTGCGAAGATAAAAAACTTAGTATGCTTCATAATTCTCGATAATGTTTTGAAGTTAAAGATTAAGTACTTTCTATATAATAATGTATGTAGAAATCGATTGCATGAGGATAGATATAGAGAAAAAAAGTGCATTCCTACGTATATGCAACTACGCTGGAATGCACTCAGTATCTTTGCGATAATAAATATATCCTTATAAAAAAGGTATATTATTACTTCTTCAATTTGCCGTAACGGTTCATGAAGCGGTCTACGCGACCCGCTGTATCAACGAGCTTGCTCTTACCTGTGTAGAATGGGTGAGATGTGCTAGAGATTTCAATCTTAACAACTGGATAAGTCTCGCCTTCGAACTCAACAGTGTCGTTAGTCTTGCATGTAGACTGAGAGAGGAACATATCGCCGTTAGACATATCCTTGAATACTACAGGACGATAATTCTCTGGATGAATACCTTTTTTCATTTTTCTTTTTTATTTTTATTGGGTTATTAAAATTAGACGTCATGGGGATGCTTGTTGCATCATTTCGTGTCCCTTATCGGGGCATGCCCATTATAGCCTGTTATCAATTTCAGGCTGCAAAGTTACGCTTTTTTCCTGAAACCACCAAATATTTCTTCTTCTTTTTAAGAAATATTTGAGAATTAGCGCTTTACTCCGCATAAACTATCTTGATGGTCTTCACGCGAAGCTGAACACCGCCGCCTGTTGTCTCTGTAAAGAGGTTGGTGTAGGTGGCTGTGGTGCCTGAGAACTCGATGGTGGCTGTGGCATTGCCCACGTAGTTGGTGCCGTTGTAGCTGTCGCAGGTCATCACAATCTGCTTAATCTTCTTGATGCCCTTGAAGATGAGCTTGTTGTTGGCATATACGCGAACGCCCTTGGTTTTGGTGTAGAACTTAGGACCATTATTCTGACCGTTGGCATCGAAGTTTACGGTGGAACCATCTGAGAACTTCACGGTTTCTACGGCTGCCTCGTTCACCAAACCTGCTGCGTTGAGATCCAGCTCTACGCTGGCACCCGTGGTTGTGGCTGCCGCATTGCTCAATGTAACGGTGATGCCATCGATGGTAATGCCGTCTTTTGTAGCAGGAGTATCAGGTTTTGATGGAGTGTCTGGAGTTCCTCCTGTAGCCTCTTTCACTGAGAGATTCTTTACTTCCCATGTTCCAGATGAAGCTGCGCAGGCATAGTGGAGAGCGATAACTACGTTCTTCTTACCCTTGAAGGCTGAGAGATCGTGCTTGTAGGTTTCCCAGGTTTTCCAATCCACACCTTCCTTCATTGTGCCAGTAATGTCAGTCCACTTGGTTGTTGCTGGGTCACCGGTGTAATTGTCTGTGATGAGAACCTGATTCTTTACTCCCTCAACGGCTGTACCATTTTTTGTAACATAGCGGAGAATGTAAGAGAACTCCAATGTCGCGCTTTTAGATGCAGAGAGGTCGATAGCCTTAGAAACAATGTAGCTTTCTGAAGGAGTTGTTGTCTTAGAGGCATTATCGTAACCTGTAGCCTTTGCATAGCCGTAAGAGTCGATAACCCATGCTGTGCCCTTAATGGTCTTGGCTGTGAATGAACCGAAGCTCTTGCTGAATGTCTCATTGATGTAACCGTCGGTTGGAGTATCAGGGGTTGTAGACCCACTTGTTGGTTTACCATTGAGAGATACAAGATAGTTACCTGTATCATATTCGTTGGTTCCGTTGTAGTTCTTTGCCTTACCGCAGATAACAACCTCATCGCCTGGCTTCAGAGCATCTTCGCCTGAGAACTTGGTACGGTTAGGACCAGCATAACCATTGTAAACATAGAACTGGTTATTAGTAGTACCATCGTCAGAGATATAATACTTCAAGCTACCATAAATAGCATCAAAACTGCCTGCCTTAACTGATACCACCTTACCCTTGGTGTAAACTTCCTGGTCTGCGCTACCGCCATCTTCGATATACTTAATGATACCGGCAATGTTGAATGGATCTGCAGCAGTACCTGTACCCTTAGGCTCGCCAGCACTTGGAGCATCAGGCTTGGTAGGCTGTGTGTAAGGTTCTGGCACATCCTCGCAGCTGCTGAATGTGAAGGCAGCCATTGCCGCCATCAAAACTGAAAATATATACTTTTTCATATTATTGTCTTTTTAAATATTGTTACTATTTTGATAATCAGTAATTACTTGATAGAGATGAGATTGCCACCCTTGATCTCTTTGGTGCCGTTATAATCAAGCAGGGTGCCTGATACAACCACCTTCTTGCCTGGTACAAGGATACCCTTGGTTTCCTCTGTCCACTTTGCACCATCGATGTTGAAGCAACGGAATACCTCGAGAGTCTTGCCTTCTGTATCCTTACCGTCGTCAGAGATAACGAATGTACCGTTACCATACGTGCCAGTATCTACATCTTTCACCTTTACGATGATACCGGTAGCATAAACCTTAGCATCACCTGCTGTACCGGCATTGATCTTCTCCAGTGCCTGAGCCACAGTGTAAGGCTTCTCCAATGTACCGCCTGTTTCTGATGCCTTCAGATCATCCGTGCTGCGAATCACAATCTGCCAGGTGTTGCCGAATCGGGTGAAGATACCGGTGATATTGAATACACCCTGTGGAACCACCTCGTTGGCAAACTTAGAATAACCCGAGTTGCGCACTACCAGGTTGTTTTTGTTGATCTTCTTGCCCGTTTCGGCATCGATCAGTTCCAGACTCGTATTGGTATCATCTGGTGCCCATACGTTAGTACCGTTGGCAGAGGCAAACTTCACCTTTTTCAGGGTCATCAGCTTGCCCACGTTAGCATCCATATAGGCTGCATCAGTAAGCTTTGTCAGGTCAAACTCCTCTGGCACTACCGTGCTTGCATCAGCCTCGCCAGGGTTCAGAATCTTGAAGTGCTCGTTCCAGATGGCACGCTCTATCTTTCCTATACCCAGACTTCCGTCTGAGAGCTTGGTATTCACACCGCCAATCTGAGGCAACTTCTTGTAACTTCCGATATAGAGACCCTTCAGGTTTACGAGAATCTCCTGACCAACAGGAAGATAACCTGACAGGCCACTTCCGTTGATGGCAATGATGATTGCGCCGGATGCATCCTGTACGCTCACCTGGTTGTAGATATTGCCACTGACATCATTGCCCGTCACTACCGCCTTGATCATCATGTCCTTCTCAATCAGCTTGTAGCCATTGTCGCTGTTGATAACCGTAGCAAACTGGGTCTTCAAATCTGCTATGCTGATCACATTCTTCTCCCTCAGGCTGTTGTTGCCCCATGGAGATGCAGGCACCTTCTCGGTCAGGTCTGGGTCTGCATAACCGTCGCCCATACACGACCCCAGAGTCAGTGCCAGGAATGCCAATGCTATGAATTTTATCTTTTTCATTGTTCTTTCTTTTTATTGTTATAGAGAAACGGGATTGCTCCCTGTTCTTTATGTTAAAGAGAAACTGCTCTTTAGAATCTGTAAGATACCTGGAACATGCCGTTGGTACCCCAGGTGTAATACTTCTTAGGATTCTTAGAGAACTGGTAGAGGCGTGGATTCTTCACGTTGCCGTTAGCATCCAGTGTATAGCTTGAACGTGAGTTCTGCTCATATCCGCCTGTTACGATGGTCTGGTTGTTCAGCAGGTTGGTAATCATGAGGTTGAAGTTGAGAGAACCCTTCTTCAGTCTCACGCTCTTGCCTATGCTCAGGTCAACCATCCATCCTCCGTGACCCTTCTCCTGGGCTACAGCATCCTCAGTCCAGCTCATACCGTCGAGTGTAGTAGGAGCAAAGATTTCAGGGAATGCCTTGTGGGCAGCCTGGCGGTTGGTCAGCACCTTCTCATATCTGTAGCTTGGAGAATAAGAGAGGTAGATGCGGTCGTAATAGTTGGCATTGAGGTTGACGAACCATCCGCTTACGTGGGCATCGAGACCGATGCTTCCCACTGTGAGCGGTGTGCCACTCTCGCGCATATTCATCACGTAAGCCTTGTCCTGGTAAACCTCAGCACTCTTTGAGAGCATGTATACGGCGTTTACATTGTTGATGTTCTTCGCCTCGCTCATAGTGCCCAGAGTCTTCAGGTCGAGCCATGATGTAAGCTTGAACTTAGCGCCCACCTCTACACCATAGTATTCCTTCTTCAGTCCGGTCATGCTCACGTAGGTGAATGAGTTCTCATCATCGTTGTAGAAGTTCTGCCATTCCGTAACGTTCTCCAGTCGGCTGTAGTAACCGCTCACGTTGGCACTCAGCCATGCGTTGCGATACTGGTAGCTGAATTCAGAGCTGAAGATGCGCTCGTTCTTGAGGTTAGTCACGAAGTCGTTGCTGATTTCAGGCGAAATGAAGGCTGTGTTTGCCATCGGCGCACGCAACTCGTATCCGGCTCCGATGCTGAAGGCATGACCTCTGCCCATATCCACGTTCAGGCTTCCCTTTACACCACCGTCCAGGAAGTTGGCTGTGCCGCTCTTGCCCTGACTGTTGTTCGGTGCCATACCGTTGCGCATGTAGCCTCGGCGGTTCATTCCGGTATATCCGATACGTCCGCTCAGCATCGCCTTCATGTTGTAGAATTCGGCTGTATAGGTGCTCCATGCGTTTGCCTTGTTCACGTCGATGCGATAGTCGTAACCGAACTTGTCGCCCTCGTAAACCAGCTTGCCTGTGTTGTTAGGACCGGCTGTGTTCAGGTCGTACTGCACACGTGGGTCGGTCTTAGGATAATCGCCCAGGGCATAGGTGTTGATGTTGTGGAAGATGGCACCGCCCAGCATGTCTTCCAGTGTCTGATAGTGCTGGTTGGTACTCTTTCCGAGCATGATACCCGTAGCCAGGTTCGATTTCTTGGTCAGCTTGGTGTTCAGAACGGACGACAGGCTCAGGGTCAGGTTGTCGTTGTGCTTAGCCTGAACATAGTATAGCAGATCCTGTCCGTTCTTGGCTGCCTGCTGGTTGGCATAGTACAGGCGGTCCCAGTTAATCTGTCGGTTTGCCTTGCTTGCCTGCCAGTAGTTTACGGCGTTGTTCCAGTTTTCCCAGGTATACATGTTGTTGCCGTTCTTGTAGTCGCCCCATACATAGTAGCTGGCTGATGGCATGTTCTTCCAGTAGTCTGGCTGTGGATTCTCTGCGTTGTTGTAGTTGAGCTTGGTGCTCTTGTACATAGAGTATTTTCCGAACACCGATGTGGTGAGCTTCATCTGGTCGTTGATTTCCCAGTCCCATGTAGCGATAGCCGAAGGGGCAAAGTCGTTCACTATGCGTGAGTTTCTCTTGTGTCCGTTCTGGTATCCCCAGTATGGGTTATACTGGTAGTCGTTTGCCAGCCAGTAAGCCTCGTCGGTAGATGCTCCCTGGGTGCTTCTTTCTGTCGGGTTACCCCATGTGGAGAAGCTCAGCGAGTGGCCGTTCATCCACTTCTTCTGTACACCGAAGAAATAGGAGAGGGCGTTGTAGATGGTTCCCTCTACGTATCCCTGGTTAGCCCAGCGGTAGGTGAGACCGGCTGTAATGGCCCATCCCTTCTCGTTGAATCCGCTGGAGTAGGAGTAGAGTCCGCGCAGGGTATAGTTGCGGTTGGCAACACCTACGCTGGCATACTGGCCTTCCTGCATGCTTCCGGCACGGAAATCATAGTTGTTGGAGCCTGCCATGCCCGTCATCGAATAGCCGTTGGCTTCGAAAGGCAGGGCGAAGTCTACGTTTCTGGAGAATCGGTTCAAACCGCCGATGTTGGAGAAACGGAACTGTCCGGTCTCCATATCGTTCATGGAAGCACCGTTGATATAGACATCGTTGTACTTCTGGTTGAAGGCACGGTAGCGGAAACGTGCTGGCGAGAACAGGTAACCTGCCTGGCTCGCGTATACGTTGCTGGTAGAATTGAGAATGGTGACATTGGATGACATGTCATCGTCCTCGCCCAACTGTGCCTCGGAGAAGGTGAAAGCATTTTCGTCGAGTCCCTGGGCTATGTTCTGGTCAGTCTTTTCGTTCTGAGCCATAGCCAATGAACACGAGAAGAGCGCTAACATTGCTAAGTTTACTTTCTTCTGCATAGTTTATATGTATTAAGTATTAATAAACCGGCAACAGCAGTCTTTTTGAGCAGTGATGATATATGTCCCGCTAGGTCTTGTTTAGGCGATAAGGGGACTTACCGTGGTCCCTGGTCTTGTGTCTTCTGTTCCGATTCAATGTGTTTAATGCTGCAAAGTAACAAAAAGTTTTTTGAAAAATGAATTTATTTATGTTAAAAATGCATGAAATCTGAAAAAATATTCGTTTTCATGGAGATATTTCCGGTTTTTTAGGTATCTTTGCTGCCTGTTACCTCACCGCGTTAAGGTGAACATATATAATAAGGTATACATTAATAATTAATATTAGTATGAGAAAACATTTGCTCTTGCTGGCTGCCCTCCTCATGATTGGGCTGGGCGCTACGGCACAGAAAAAGAAGTCGCAGACTTCAGGCAACAGGCAGTTTCAAGTGTATGCTGTAGGTTTCTACAATCAGGAGAACCTCTTTGATACCTGCCATGATGCCGGTAAGAATGATTATGAGTATCTCCCTGCTAAGGGATGGAATGGTATGAAATATACCAATAAACTCAAGAATATGTCGCGTGCACTTGCCGACATGGGTACCGATGTGCTGCCTAACGTGGGCTGTGCCTTCATCGGTCTGTCTGAGGTTGAGAATGCCAACGTGCTGAAAGATCTCACCGCACAGCCGCCTCTCAAGGCAAGAAATATGCAGTTCTGCCATATCGAGGGTCCCGATAAGCGAGGCATCGACTGTGCGCTGCTCTATAATCCGGCACTCTTCACGGTGAAGAACACCCGATTGGTGCCTTACGTACAGGAACTCGCCAAGGATTCTGCCTACAAGACCCGTGGTTTCCTCACCGTTCGCGGTGAACTGGCGGGCGAGGATGTGGCGGTTATCGTATGCCACTGGCCAAGCCGTTTCTCCGTTTCGTTCTATCGCGAGAGCGGAGCACGCCAGACCAAGGCTGTAAAAGACAGTTTGCTGAAGTTGAACCCAGCGATGAAAGTGTTCGTGATGGGTGATATGAACGATGATCCTACCAACGCCAGCATGCACAAGGTGCTGAAGGCGAAGGCTGAAATCAGCGAGGTGGGTGCCGATGATATGTACAATCCATGGTACAACATCCTGGCCAAGGAGGGCAAGGGAACCCTGTTCTACAGTGGTTCATGGAATCTCTTCGACCAGATAGTCATCACGCCTAATCTCCTGAACAGGGATAGTAAGAACAAGGACTACAGTTCTCTGAAGTTCTGGAAGAACCACATCTTCCGCCGCGATTACCTCATCCAGCAGGAAGGTCAGTACAAGGGTGCTCCTTTGCGTACCAAGGCAGGCGGCAGATGGCTCAACGGCTACAGCGATCACCTGCCGGTAGTGATGTACCTGGTGAAGGAAAAGAAGTAGAAAATGGTTGAGAATCATCCTTTTGAGCCGTGGCTGCCCGAAAATGCGCGGCTGCTGATGCTCGGCACGTTTCCGCCTGCAGAAAAGCGGTGGTGCATGCCCTGGTATTATCCCAACTTCCAGAATGATATGTGGAGGATATTCGGGATTATCTACTTCCAGGATAAGTTCCATTTCGTGGATGTAGAGAAGAAGACCTACCGCCTCGATGCTATTAAGAAATTTCTCGGGGAGAAGGGCGTCGCCATCTATGATACCGCACAGCAGGTGATACGTACCAAGAATACGGCATCCGACAAGGACCTGCAGATCGTGCAGCCCGCCGATCTCGACGGCATGCTCCGCCAGCTGCCCCATTGCAGGGCGGTGCTCACAGCCGGCCAGCTTGCCACGAAGGTATTTTCAGAACATTTCGGCATCAAGGAAAAGCCTGAGATGGGAGGCTATGCAGAATTCCAGTTCGAGGGCCGCAGACTCCGTCTGTACCGCATGCCCTCCAGTTCCCGTGCCTATCCTATGGCAGTGGAGAAGAAGGCTGAATTCTACCGCAAGATGTTTGATGAAATCTTATAGAAAGAATATGAAAGATAAAGTGACCGTTATTGGCATTGCGGGAGGCACAGGCTCCGGCAAGACTACTGTGGTGAAGAAACTCGTAGAAGTGCTGCCGCCTCATTATGTGGCTGTGGTGCCCCTCGATTCATATTATAACGATACCTCGCAGATGACCGAGGAAGAACGTCATCGGATCAACTTCGACCACCCGTCGGCATTCGATTGGAAGCTTTTGCACCAGCAGCTCGCTGATCTGCGTGCTGGCAAGGCGATAGAGCAACCCACCTATAGTTATATCAAATGCAACCGTGAACCGGAAACTGTTCACGTTGACCCCAAACCGGTTGTGATCATCGAAGGCATCATGACGCTGGTGGACAAGAAGTTGAGAGACCTGATGGACCTGAAGGTGTTCGTGGATACCGATGCTGATGAGCGCCTGATACGCAACATTCAGCGTGATACCATCGACAGGGGTCGCACCGTATCGATGGTGGTAGACCGATACCTCAAGGTCCTGAAGCCGATGCACGAGCAGTTTATCGAACCCACCAAGCGCTATGCTGACATCATCATTCCGCAGGGTGGCGAAAACCTCAAGGGCATCAGTATCCTCTGCAAGTATGTAGAGGGACTGATAGAGAAATAAAAATATTTTTGCTCAAGCATTGCATTTCTTTAATGCAAAACAAAGTTTAATTATGAAACAGGGCGGCCTTCTTCGTGAGAAGAGGTCCGCCCGCTTTGTTTTTATCCCGGTCGGGCTATTCAAGTAGTTCAGTTTGCTAACTCAAGTAGTTCTGTCAGCGAATTCAGCCGTCTCAGTTAGCTGATTCAGCCGTCTCAATAAGCCTACGGATACGTCTGCGCTAGCCGACGCAGTAATATCCGTACCCCGACGCAGTAATATCCGTACCCCGACGCAGTAATATCCGTATCCCGACGCAGTAATATCTGTATCCCGACGCAGTAATATCTGTATCCCGACGCAGTAATATCTGTAACCCGACGCTGTAATATCTGTAACCCGACGCTGTAATATCCGTGAGCCAGCGCAGCACAACGTGTGGTCCGTTTTCGCCAGGTCCCATAACCATATTCTGCAAAGATCTTCTTGCTTTTTGCAAGAATATAAGCTGAAAAACGTGATAGATGAAGACTATTAGTGATGGATAGCGTGATGGATATTGTAAACATTTTGTCCATCCGTCACGCTTTCCTAAATGGATAATTCCTTTATTATCAAGTGATTAGTGTTTTAAGAAGAGAAAAAGTGAGGGATGTGAGGGATAAAACTTTAAAGATTATTCCTCTTCCTCCTTCTCAAAAGCCTCTACGAAAGGCTGGTGGAAACCCTGGAAGATGCGGAGATACTCGGCTCGCACCTCATCACTCTCCTCAAAAAGATTCAACTCGCCACGCTTGTGAGCCTTCAGCATACTGCTGTAACGGCGAATCTTACGCTTGTAGTTCCTTGCCATCAACGCATCTGCCTGAACAGGATTCTGACTGACATACGAAAAAGCACAAAGCTGCTTCATGAACATGTCGAACACCGGATTGTCATGACTCCAGTCGTCCTCACTCAGCCAGAACCACTGGAAATGATACTTCTGCTCCAGTGCCATCAGATGCTGCCCCAGCTCGTCAATCTCCATGCCCTTCTGCATCTGCTCCTCAGCAAAAGCTACCAGAGATGCCGCATCTACATTCAACTCAACCTCGTGAGACAGCGTGGTGCCCTCAATCTGAATGCGCCAACGGTGATTCCTGTTCTTGATGAGCGCAGAATTCGTGTTCATCAGCAACTCAGAAAGCTTGCCCTCGGTAGGAATCTGATCTACTACCGAAAGACGGTCGCGCTGGTTGCGAACCACCAGCTGATGGTCCTCATGGCGCAATACACACATGTAAACCAGCCTGTTGCTGTCGAGCTGAAGGGTGAAACGGTCGTTGTTGTCATCGCCCACAAATTCGTAGGTGTAGTCATCTACCTTATCCTGCGGAATGCTCAGCTTGCCATGCACCTTGTTGCCCTCGGCATCGTAGAGCGAGAAACCGATATAAGGAATCTGAAGACGGAGGACAACCGGATTGCCGCCGTCCTCAGGAATCAGGGTAACAGCCAGTCCGTCATCGCCGAAATCATCCTTTCGGCATACGAATCCGTCGCTGGTTTTCTCAGCCTTCTCCACCTTCACCTCGCCGTGGCGCCACCAGAAATCGAAGGTGATGGTCTGGTCGTCCTCAGCGGCTACACGGATGAAATCCTCGATGTCCTGACCCAGGTAAATCACCTTGGCAGGCTCAATCTCCTCATCGTCATCGCCCAGCGCTCGCACCCACATCTCGCCCGGAACAGGATCATCTTCCCATTCGGCATCAGCAGGGGCTGCAGTAGATTTGAAAACGAGGAAAACCATTCTTTCTTCTTCCCTCGTGCCATCTTCGCGGCACGTGAAGCACTTCGCCTCCTTAGGGATGAAGAATGGGGTTAACAGGTACGGGTTTTTGCATAATGCGGTATACTCTACATCGGTCCATGCCGGGAGAGCGTGTGTATTTGTCTTGTCTGTCATATTCTCTTGTTGCATATAATTCTTGAGTTGGTCCTATTTCTTTTCATCATCCGGCGTGTGTGGCAGGACGAGGGGGATGTTGATCCCAAAAAACGGTTGCAAAGGTAATGCAAAATCGAGACACTACAAAATATATCACCTATTTTTTTAATTATTTTACGATTCAATATTTGGTGCTTCCAAAAAATAGTTGTAGTTTTGCATCTGAAATAATGAATAGAAAGATGAAAGTCAAGACAATACTCACACTGGCGCTAGCCGCCACAACCCTCGCAGCATGTCACAGGGGAAAGAAACCACCACGTATGGACAATTCGAAACTCGCCATCAGCCTCTCGAAACCGGCTAAGGGCGACAGGGCTATCTATGGACTTGCCTGCCTGGGCTGCTCGGATACCGCGCTGGTGCTGCTGCCCAACGGAGGCGGCGACCCCGTAAGATACAACATTCTGGATGCCACTCGCAACCATCAGGTGTTTGGAGATATAGAGGTGGGCGACTGGGTTTGCGTGATGCCATGCGAGGAGAAGGATGAGAAGAACCGTGCCGACATGGTGATAGACCTGGACCAGCTGAAGGCCACCTGGACTTATCCGGTAATGCCGAAGCTGCGCGATGTATCGCATCTGAGTAAGCGCCAGCAGGCGAGAATCCTTGCCAATATGCCCGACAGCATCGTAGAAACCTATATGGTGCCGCGCCAGTATGGCTTCACCCTAAAGCGCATGAGCGAGGCGATGGCCGTGGGCAGGGTGAGGATAAACAAGGATGTGGATGACGACAGTCCGGTAGAATATCCTGCTGTGCCTCAGTATACGGAATGGCATGCCTACAATGGCAAACTGATTCTGGTGCAGGGCCACCGCGAGCTGGATGGCGTGGTGCTCAACGAGAAGACGAAGCGCGATACCTTCACCTTTGTATATATGAAGGGCGACAGTCTGGCTCTCTCAGACCGTGAGGGCCGCATCCAGGGTTTCCACCGCTCGCTCGATGCGATGAAAGCCAACGCCAAGGCCCATGCCGCAGCCGAGAAGCTGAACAGCAAGATGAAGAAGGAAATATTGAAATAAATTACATAATAAATATAAAAAAAGAGGCGAATAGGACGATTTCTCGATTTTTTTGTCTAATTTTGCACCTTGGAATTTAATTCATACATCGAATATAAAGAAAAAGAACAAGAATAATGAAGAAGAAAATTCAGTTCAGTCTCGTTTATCGAGACATGTGGCAGAGCTCTGGTAAGTTCCAGCCACGCAAGGATCAGTTGGCTAAAATTGCCCCAGTTATCATCGAAATGGGATGCTTTAGCCGTGTAGAGACTAACGGCGGTGCCTTCGAACAGGTTAACCTCCTGGCAGGTGAAAACCCTAACGATGCCGTACGCGCATTCTGCAAACCTTTCAACGAGGTGGGTATCAAGACTCACATGCTCGACCGCGGATTGAACGCTCTTCGTATGTATCCGGTGCCTGACGACGTGCGCGCCCTTATGTATAAGGTAAAGGCTAAGCAGGGTACCAACATCACACGTATCTTCGACGGACTGAACGATGTGCGCAACATCATTCCTTCTATCAAGTGGGCCAAGGAGGGCGGCATGACTCCACAGTGTGCACTCTGTATCACCAACTCTCCTGTACACACCCTGGAATATTACATGAACATCGCCGACCAGCTCATCGCTGCCGGTGCAGAGGAAATCTGCTTGAAGGATATGGCAGGTATCGGCCAGCCAGCATTCCTCGGCAAGCTCACCAAGATGATCAAGGACAAGTATCCACAGATCATCATCCAGTATCATGGCCATTCTGGTCCTGGTCTCTCTATGGCTTCTATCCTCGAGGTATGCAACAACGGTGCCGACATCATCGATACAGCCATCGAGCCACTGTCATGGGGTAAGGTTCACCCAGACGTAATCTCAGTTATCAGCATGCTGAAGAACGAGGGCTTCGAGGTGCCTGAAATCAACATGAGCGCTTATATGAAGGCGCGTGCTATGACTCAGGAGTTCATCGACGAGTGGCTCGGATATTTCATCAACCCAGGTAACAAGATCATGTCTTCACTCCTGCTCGGTTGCGGTCTCCCAGGCGGTATGATGGGAAGTATGATGGCAGATCTCGGCGGTATGCGCCAGACCATCAACAACATCCGCAAGAAGAAGGGTGAGGAAGAGTTGTCTATGGACGACCTGCTCATCAAGCTCTTCGACGAGGTAGAGTATGTATGGCCACGCGTAGGTTATCCTCCATTGGTAACCCCATTCAGCCAGTATGTAAAGAACATCTCACTGATGAACCTCCTCACCATGGAGCAGGGCAAGGGCCGCTTCGTAATGATGGACGACTCTATGTGGGGTATGATTCTCGGTAAGAGCGGTAAGATTCCTGGAACTATCGACCCAGAACTCGTAGAGCTCGCCAAGAAGCAGGGCCGCGAGTTTACCGACGTAGATGCTCACACATTGCTTACTAATGCCCTCGACGACTTCAAGAAGGAGATGGACGAGAACGGTTGGGATTACGGTCAGGACGACGAGGAACTCTTCGAGCTCGCTATGCACCCAGAGCAGTATCGCAACTACAAGAGCGGACAGGCAAAGAAGAACTTCCTGGCCGACCTTCAGAAGGCAAAGGATGCCAAGCTCGGTACAACCCTTACTCCTGCACAGCTTGCAGAGTTCAAGCATGCCAAGGCAGATGCCATCGTGGCACCAGTAGCCGGCCAGCTCTTCTGGGAATTCCAGGGCGAGGGCGAGTGCCAGCCAGCTGTAGAGCCATATATCGGCAAGGAATATAAAGAAGGTGATGCCTTCTGCTATATCCAGGCTCCTTGGGGCGAGTTTGAAACCATCCCAGCTGCATTGGGCGGCAAGCTCGTAGAAATCAATGCCAAGCAGGGCAGCAAGGTGCGCAAGGGCGATGTTATCGCTTACATCGAGCGCAACGCTGAGTAAATATAATAGAAAAAATGAATTATCAAGCTATTATTGATAAGTATTATCCTGAGGATAATGAGCTTCGGCATATCCTCATCACACATAGCCAATCTGTAGCGCGAAAAGCGCTACAGATTGTTTCGTATCATCCCGAATTGCAACTCGATGCCCAGTTCATCGAAGAAGCAGCTATGCTCCACGACCTCGGCATCTTCATGACCGATGCCCCAGGCATACAGTGTTTCGGCTCGCAGTCCTACATCTGCCATGGACGACTGGGAGCAGAAATCCTGCGCAAGGAAGGATATGAGCGACATGCCCGCGTATGTGAGCGCCATACCGGTGCAGGCATCACAGAGGCACAGATCATAGCACAGAACCTGCCCCTGCCACATCAGGATTTCCTGCCGGAAACCATGGAGGAGAAGGTGATTTGCTACGCTGATAAATTCTTCAGCAAAACTCACCTCGACCGGGAAAAAACAATTGAGAAAGCAGAAAAAAGTCTCATGAAGTTCGGGGAGGAAGGAGTAAAACGCTTCCAGCAATGGGAACGCATGTTTGAATAGAATTCTAATTTATTGAATGAGAAAACAATCGACGATAGCTATGCTGCTGCTCGCTGCCATCTCGTGTATGATGGTGGCTAACCCAGGTACGCCCGATTCGAAAAAGAAAAAGAAGAAAACGGAGAAGACGGAAACCGTGGACAGCGTGGGTGACAGTGTGTTCGTAGACTCGCTGGGCAACGAAATAAAGCCCAAGCTGAAACAGGTTGACGACACCACGCAGATGGACTCGCTGCAGAAAGCTATATGGAAACATAATAAAGTGGTGGATGACAGTATCCGCCTCGACAGTATCGCCAGAAAGAAACAGGGTGGAGTAGACGCACCGGTTAACTATCAGGCGGACGACTCCCTCGTATACGATGCCAAGAACAAGGTGGCATATCTCTACGGAAACTCCAACGTGAAGTATACCAACATGGACCTCAGTTCCGACCGCATCTCCATGGATATGGACAAGAGCAACGTGAAGGCGATGGGTACACCCGACAGTACGGCGGAGGGAGGCATCAAGGGCAAACCTGTCTTCAAGATGGGTAGCGATACCTATGATACCGACACCATCAAATTCAACTTCAAGAGCAAGAAGGCCCTTATTAATAATGTATATACAGAACAGCAAGACGGATTCCTGACCGGTATGAAGTCGAAACGCGACTCATCGGGAGTCATCTATCTGCAGCATGGTAGGTATACCACCTGCGATGATCCGCATCCCGACTTCTACATCTCGCTCTCCCGAGCCAAGGTAAGGCCGGGCAAGGATGTGGTATTCGGACCAGCCTATCTCGTGGTGTGCGATGTGCCTATGCCGCTTGCCATCCCTTACGGCTTCTTCCCGTTCACCAAGAGCTACAGCAGCGGTTTCATCATGCCAACCTACGGCGATGAAACGGCACGAGGATTCTATCTCAGAGATGGCGGATATTATTTCGCCATGAACGATAAATGGGACCTGAAGCTGCTGGGCGAGATTTATACCAAGGGATCGTGGGGACTCTCGGCAGCCAGCAACTACCGAAAGAGATACAAATACTCGGGTTCCTTCTTCTTCAGTTATCAGGATACGAAGAACGGTGACAAGGGAATGCCAGACTTTACCGAGCAGGAGAGCTTCAAACTGCAATGGAGCCACCGCCAGGACAGCAAGGCAAACCCATACAGTTCGCTTTCGGCAAGTGTGAACTTCGCCACATCGAGCTACGAACGCAATAACCTCAATTCGCTCTACAATCCGCAGACGATGACGCAGAGTACGCGAACCTCATCTGTTAACTGGAGCACCTCGTTCTCAAGCATCGGTATGACGCTCAGTTCCACCGCCAACCTCTCGCAGAACATGCGCGATTCATCCATCGCCATGACGCTGCCCGACCTCAACATCAGCATCTCCCGCTTCTATCCGTTCAGAAGAAAGAAGATGGTGGGCGATGAGAAATGGTACGAGAAGATAGCCATGAGCTATACGGGACACATCTCTAACAGCATCAATACCAAAGAGGATAAGCTGATGCACAGTTCACTCATCAAGGACTGGCGCAACGGATGGCAGCATCAGATACCGGTGAGCGCTACATTCACGCTCTTCAAATATCTCAACGTGAACCCATCGTTCAATTTCACCGACCGTATGTATACCAACAAGGTGGAGAGATCATGGGATGAAGCCAGCCAAACGGAGAAATGTGATACCATCTACGGTTTCAACAATGTGTATAACTGGAACATGAGCGTAGGTCTCTCTACCAAACTCTATGGTTTCTACATACCAAACCGCAAGCTCTTCGGAGATAAGATACAGGCTGTGCGCCACGTGTTTACGCCTACGGTGAGTTTCAGTTATGCCCCAGACTTCGGAGCTTCACGCTACGGCTACTGGGACACCTACCAGAAGACCGATGCCGACGGAAACGTATCGCTGGTGAGCTACTCGAAGTATGCCAATGCCCTCTACGGTGCGCCGGGCAAGGGTAAGAGCGGTAATATCTCGTTTACCCTGGGCAACAACATCGAGATGAAGGTGAAGAGCGATAAGGACTCTACCGGATACAAGAAACTCAGTATCATCGATGCGTTCGACATCAACATGAGTTACAATACCGCAGCCAAGGTTCGCCCTTGGAGCGATATGAACATCAACCTCAGACTGAAGTGGTGGAAGAACTATACCTTCAACATGAATGCCGTGTTTGCCACCTATGCCTACGAGCTGGACGACCAGAACAATGTTTATGTGGGTACCCATACGGAGTGGGGCAAGGGCAGGTTCGGACGATTCCAGGGTATGTCGCAGAACTTCTCGTTCACACTGAACCCGGAGAAGCTGAAGAAACTCTTTGGCGGGGGTGATGATGAGGACGACAAGAAGGACAACCAGCGCAATGATGATGACGACGAAGGTCTGGATACCGACATCGAGAGCAACGTAGACGACAGCATGGAGAAGGGTAAGACGGCAGCCAAGAAGGGCGGCAAGGCTGAAACGGATTCAGATGGTTATATGGCGTTTAAGATGCCATGGTCGCTGACCTTCGGTTATGGTGTAACGATGCGCGAGGATACGCGAAGAGAGAAGTTCAATGAGAAGACGATGCGCTATGCATACAAGTTTACCCAGACTCTGAACATGAGTGGTAACGTAAGAATCAGTGATGGATGGAACATCAGTTTCTCATCCGGTTATGATTTTGACAACCACAAGATCAGTATGACCACCGCCAGTCTGGCTCGTGATCTTCACTGTTTTAACATGAGCTGTTCTGTGGTTCTCGCTCCATATACGAGCTACAACTTCACCTTCCGTTGTAACGCAGCCACCCTGACAGATGCGCTGAAATACGACAAGCGCAGCGGTTATTCGAACGCTGTACAATGGTACTAGATGATAGCTTATAGTTGAAAGTTTACAGTTGATAGAGCTTTTCAGCTTATAGATAAAACAAAAAAAACAGGCAAAATGATTTTGCCTGTTTTTTTTGTTTTATCTTTTTTACTTTTTTACCCTTTTACTTTTTTACCTTTAAAAGCCTTCTTTTAGCCTCCGGGTGCTCGGGATAAAGGGTGAGGGCCTTGCGGTAATTCATGATGGCAGCCTCTTTCATGCCCTCTTTTTCGCACTCCTTCCCCATAATCACATACTCCGTGGCAAGGCGCTTGAGGAACTTCTGCTGCTTCTCCTTCTCTTCATCCTTCTTTCTTATTTCTTCGCGCAACCGCTCGTTCTCTGCCTGAAGCTCGTTCACCCTGTTCAGCTTTTTGCGGATGAAACGCTTGGCAAGCGGCTGCTCGATGTCATAACGACTGTGGATGGCAAGGAAGAAGTTGTCGAGAGCCGACTGCATATCGCCCCTGTCAAAGGCCTTGACGGCATCATGATACTGCTTGTCGGCCTTACTCTGGGTAAGCGCTGTGTTGATGGTGCTCTGGTCGTTGTAATGACGGGCAAACTGCTTGACATCATTGCGCACGAAAACATCACTCTGACGCAACGGCTCCTGAAGACTGATGCCCTCGAGACTGGTGCAGCGGGACAAGGCAACATACGTCTGTCCGCCCGCAAAGACACCACCCGTGAAATCAATCTTTACCTGGTTGAAGGTGAGTCCCTGACTCTTATGAACCGTTATCGCCCAAGCCAGACGGATGGGGTACTGCTCGTATCTGCCAATCTCTTCCTCCTCAATCTTTTTCTCAACCTCATTGAAATGGTATCTCATGTTGCTCCATGCCGCAGGCTCCACCATCACATCCTTGCCTTCCTCGGTGCGCACATAAATCTTGGCATCCTCATCCTCATCAAAACCGATGATGGTGCCCAGCGTGCCATTCACCCACTGATGCTCGATATCATTCTTGATGAAGATAACCTGAGCCCCCGTCTTGAGGTAAAGCTCGATAGGAGTAGGGAGACTGCTCTCCGGAAACTCGCCTTGTATGTGGCCACGAAAGAGGCAAGGCTCTCCCGGAAGACGCTGGAGCTGGCTGTCGTTGATGTAATCTACCGTATCGCGGCGTGTAGAGAGGGTGATGGCAAGTTTGGAATCGCTCTCATCGAGCTGGGCTCCCACGCGCTGGTTGAGGCGCTGGAGATCCTGCATGGGCACCTGAGACGTGCGGATATGGTCGAGGATGCTGATGAAAACGGGATCGCTCTGACGGTATACCTTCTTGAGTTCGATGCTCACGAGCTTGAAGTATTCGAACACCTTGGCATCGAAGAAGAAACTGCTGCGGTAGAAGGGACTGAGCAGACGGCGGTCGTCCTCCCTCACCACAGGCTCCAGCTGGAAGATGTCGCCCACCAGAAGCAGCTGCTTGCCCCCGAAAGGCTCTCGCATGTTGCGGCAATATACCCGCAATACCTTGTCCAGGAAATCGATGATATCGGCACGAACCATACTGATCTCATCGATGATGATGAGCTCTACCTCGCGGATAATCTTTATCTTCTCTGAATTATACTTCAGGGTGTTGCGGATGTTGCGGACGGAATACATGCTGTCGTTGGGCAGCAGCGGGTGGAAAGGAAGCTTGAAAAAGCTGTGGAGCGTGCTTCCTCCGGCGTTGATGGCCGCAATGCCTGTTGGGGCAAGAATGATATGTTTCTTCTTGGTATTGGCGGCTATATAACGTAAAAAAGTAGATTTACCCGTCCCCGCCTTTCCGGTAAGGAAAAGCGAACGACGGGTAAACTGTATGATTTGGAGTGCATTCTGCAACTCCGCGTTGTCGAGATCAATCATTGTATTTAATTTATAGTTTATAATTTATAGTTTATAGCATAAGCCATATTAAATCGCCTTCTTGCTAAACGGCGTAGCCGCTATAAACTATAAATTATTAACTAAATTTAAAGATCATCGAAGTTGACAGGCTGCTCCGTTGGCTTGGCCTTCTTCTTCTCTTTCTTTTCTTCTGTGGTGGCTGTACCGTTGGCAGATTCGCTTTCAGCCTTCTTGGCAGGAACTTCGCGGATGATAGGGTTGCCTTCGTCATCGAGAACGATCTCTTCCTGGAAGGCGGTACTGTCTACCTTGGTGGTATCTACCTTTGGCTTTGGTGCATAGCTTGCACAGATGTACATATCGCGGGTGATATCGCTGTCCTGTGGCTTGTCAAACTTACCGTGATACTGCTGGAAGGCTGGGTCGCCAAAGACACTCTGGAGGAAGTAACCGCACACAGGAAGAGCGGTTCTCGAACCCTGACCCAATGCTCCGGTGCGGAAGTGGAGACAGCGGTATTCGCCTCCTACCCAGGCACCAACTACGAGCTTAGGGCTCACACACATGAACCAGGCATCGGAGTGGTTATTGGTGGTACCAGTCTTGCCACCGAACTCGGTATCACGGTAGTTGCCTACATAGCCCCAGAGACTCTGGGATGTACCTCCCGGCTCCTTCATACCGCCCTGTAAGAGCTGCTGCATGAGGAAGGCACTCTTGTAAGGTATCACCTGCTCGGAATCGGTAGGGCCCTCGTAAACCACTTTACCGTCGTGGTCTACAATCTTGGTAACCAATACCGGGTCGTGGTGCTTGCCATTGTTAGCAATGGTGCTGTAGGCGCATGCCATCTCCAAAAGGTTGACATCGCTGGAACCGAGGGCGAGAGAAGGGGTGTCATCCAGCGGACTGTTGATACCCATCTTCTTGGCTGTCTCGATGATGCGCTTGATGCCCATCTCCTGTCCTAATCTTACAGCCACAGAGTTGATACTCTTGGCAAAGGCACTCTTCAATGGGATGCTGTCGCCCGAGAACGAACCATTGGCATTGGATGGACGCCAAATGGTCATTTCGTGCTTCTTCTTATCGTATACCTCCATAGAGATATATTCGTCGCGACGCTTGTCACAAGGGGTTAAACCCTGATTCATCGCCTCGGTATAAACAAAGAGCTTGAAGGTAGAACCAGGCTGGCGCTCGGCTGTTACCTTGTCATACTTCCAGTGGTCGAAGTCGATATCGCCCACCCATGCCTTTACTGCTCCAGTCTGTGGCTCCATGGCTACAAAGGCGCAGTGCATGAAGGTGGTCATATACTTGATGGAGTCTTCTGATGTCATGTTCATCGTGATGCTGCCCTTGTCATAATCGAATACCTTAACCGGGTGAACCCACTCCTTATAGTAATAGTTTACTGAGTCGGGATTGTTAGGGAAGCGGGCTATCAATGCCTTGTAGAATGGCTGGCGCTCGGCGATGCCCTGGATGAAGTTTGGTATCACGTTGTGGTTCTCATCCTGCCAAGGAGCCTGACCCATCCAGTTGCCTTTGCCTGCCTGGGTACGGCGGATGCTCCAGTGGTTGTTGAAGTTCTGCTGTACCTGTTTCATCTGCTTGCGGGCTGCATCTTCTGCATACTTCTGCATGCGGGTATCGATGGTGGTATAAATCTTCAAACCGCTGGTATAGAGGTCGTAACCTTCGTCTTTACACCAGTCTTTCAGGTAGTTGGCTACTGCCTCACGGAAGTATTTAGCCTGTCCGTCGTAGTTTTCTTCTACCTTGAAATCGAGCTTGATAGGCTCATCTTTCAGTTCATTGTATCTGTCTTTTGAGAGATCGCCATGTGTCACCATATTATATAATACGGTGTTGCGGCGTGCAAGACTGTTCTCCGGGTTGGTGCGTGGGTTGTAGTAGGTGGTAGCCTTGAGCATGCCTACGAGCACGGCAGCCTGACCGGTGGTCAACTCCTTAGGGGTGGTGTTGAAGTAGGTCTTCGCAGCGGTTTTGATACCATAGGAATTGCTACCGAAATCTACCGTATTAGCATACATGGTGATGATTTCCTTCTTGCTGAACACCGTTTCGAGTTTAACCGCGATGATCCACTCCTTGCTCTTGATGATGAGCAGGCGGAGTACAGGAATCTTGCCCAGCAAACCGGTAGAATATTGCGAACGTACACGGAACATGTTCTTCGCCAGCTGCTGTGTGATGGTAGAAGCACCGCGCCCGTTATGATGGAGGAGTGCATCCTTGGCAGCAGCAAACACACCGATAGGATCGATACCGATGTGCTTGTAGAATCGTTCATCCTCGGTATCTACCAGTGCCTTGAAGAAATCAGGTGTTACCTCATCATATTCTACCGGAGTACGATTTTCGTTGAAATACTTGCCGATGAGCTTTCCATCAGCCGAATAGATTTCAGAGGCCTCTGAGGTCTGTGGGTCCAGGATGCCTGAGAAATAGCCAGGTGACTTGCCGAAGAGCCATAAGAAGTTGATATCTACTGCGCCCAGATACAAGATGAAGGCGACTATACAACTTGCCAAGGCAACGAGGGTCTTGGTATACCACGCTCTGCCCTGATACAATCCTTTGTACCAGGTACAGAATGCGCGAAACTTTTGCCATAACCAGGCAAAGAGAGACTTAATTTTATTCATATATGATGATATAATGATTTCGTTGTTTTACTCAGAACTTCTTCGATAGTAAATACTGTAGACTTCTTCGTGCTTTACTCTTCGTTCTTCACTTCCTCTACATCCACATAAATCTCCTTTGAATTCTGTTTCTGCTGCTGGTTCTTCAGCCAGATTCTCTTGTTGTTGGAGACTTTAAAGGCGTTGAGAAGTTCTACTACTCCATAGATGAGCATACCCCAACCGATGATGAAAAGAGGAGCAGAGGCGATGGCTGAAGGCTTAATGATGGCGAGCAGCCCCAGCAGAAGAAGGGCTGAAGGGAAGAGCCAGAAGAGAATGCCTACGCGTCCCATCTTAGCTGCTGAAGCCAGGTTGGCAAACTGGGTCAGAGCACCCAGAATCAGAATGAATGCCAGGATGAACATCAGCCAGGCGATAAACACCTGAGGCATCAGGGCAAGCAGCAATCCCAGGATAAGACTGCCTACACTCACAAGCGGGAATTTAGGTATCATACCCATGATAGGCTTACCATTGGAATCAGACAGAATCTGGCCCTGCATCTTCTCTGCATTGCGCTTGGCTGCCCAATAACTGGCAAGGGAGATGACACCTGAAAGGAAAAACAAAACACCGATGGCGATGGTTATCCAGGTGACGGTCTGCTCACGATATTGGATGAGCAGGACTCCTACGATGATGGCGCATACTGCGCGGAATATTGAACTGTGTATTACCTTCATACTAAAACTGATTTTGTTATTTCGGGGCAAAGTTACGAAAGAAATCCGAAACTAGCAAGAAGTTTTTTATATAAACTTAAATTATTGCTATATTTAACGCTAATTATTGCTATATTTAACGCAAATTATTTGTTGGTCTCGATAGAAAGCCGTAATTTTGTAAGCAAAATCAGAATCATGATGTCTTGGAAAGAGACTTAGTGAAAGTAAAAACTATGTCTGGAGTATAGACTTAGGAAAAGTAAAAACTCATTTTTGATATAGACGGAAAAAGTAAAGACAATGACAAAATTATATTTGGTGCGCCATGGTGAAACGGTGGATAACAAGGCGCAAATTATGCAGGGACAAACACCGGGAAAGCTCAATATGAAAGGTATTGAGCAGGCTGAGGAAGTGGCCAGGAAAATGGCGGACACACCTATCGATGTTTTCGTATCGAGCGATCTCTATCGCAGTATACAGACCTGTGAAATTATCGCCGGCTCGCATCCCGTTGTCACCACTCCCTTGCTCAGAGAGCGCGATTGGGGCGATTTTACGGGCAAATTCATCCCTGACCTGCCGAAGGACCCAAAGGATTGGCCGGACAACATAGAGACGCTGGAAAAGATGAAATCAAGAGCCCAGAATTTCCTTACCTGGCTCAAGGTTACTTATCCTGACCAGACCGTTCTTGCTGTGGGGCATGGCATCATCAACAAGGCTATCCAGAGTGTTTATTATAAACGTCCGATGAACCAGATAGAAAAAATGGCGAATGCTGAGGTCAGAGTCCTTATTCTTTAAGTGAAGAGTGAAGAATTCAATTGCTTCGCTAATCATAAAGTTCAAAGTATCAAAAGTTCTAAGTATAATTCAAAGTATCAAAGAATATGAATAAAATTGCTCTTATTACAGGCGCAACAAGCGGTATTGGTGAAGGTTGTGCACGTCGTTTTGCCCGTGGCGGCTATAACCTGATTCTTACAGGTAGAAACACGGGAAAGTTGGAAATCCTGAAGAAAGAACTCGAGGCTGAGGGCGTTGAGGTGCTTGCCTTGGCTTTCGATGTGCGTAACCGTGAAGCTGCCAAGAAAGCGGTGGATTACATCCCTGAGGAGTGGCGCAATGTGGATGTGCTTATCAATAATGCGGGACTCGCACGTGGATTGGAACCTGAATATGAGGGCGATTTTGAAGATTGGGACCAGATGATTGATACCAATATTAAGGGCCTCTTAACCATGACTCGTCTGATAGTACCTGGTATGGTGGAGCGTAATCATGGTCATGTAATCAATATAGGTAGTGTGGCGGGTGATGCTGCTTATGCTGGAGGTAATGTATATTGTGCTACCAAAGCGGCTGTAAAGGCTATTACAGACGGCTTGCGTATTGATGTGGCACATACGAAAGTGCGTGTTACTAATGTGAAACCGGGTTTGGTTGAAACAAACTTCTCTAACATCCGTTTCCATGGTGACCAGAATCGCGCAGACAACGTTTACCGCGGCATAGAGCCTCTGAACGGTGATGACGTGGCTGATGTAGCCTTCTATGCTGCAAGTGCCCCGGAACACGTGCAAATAGCTGAGGTGCTGGTTCTTGCTACGCATCAGGCTAACGGAACCGTGATACACAGAAGCTAGTTAATAGTTTACAGTTAATAGTTAATAGTTTATAGAGGCTGCGCCGTTGAGCAAGATAGCCAAAGCGGTTTATGCTATAAACTGTAAACTATTAATTATTAACTATTAATGATGTGGCAAAGCTGATTGATATCTGATTCGAATGTATCTCGATTAATCGCCTTTGCCCGCATTCCAGACTTGTAGTTATAGATGGTCTGGGTGGAGTAATGCAGCAGGGTGGCAATCTCCTGGCTGTCGGTTACACCCAGTCGCATCAGGGCAAAGATGCGAATCTCAGTAGTCAGGTCGTGCGTAGTAGGAACTTCCATTTGACATTCTGGCAGCAGAAGCTTGTTCAATTCTGTAACGAAACCCGGATACAACTCCATGAATGCCTTATCGAACCGGTTGTAGAACATCTGTGATTCCTCTTCTTCCAATTTATGGGTGTTGAGACTCTTCAGCAAATCGGCGGTCTGGTTTGCCTTGATCTTACGGCTTACCAGTTTGCGGTAATCTGATAACTTGCTGATATAAGCCGCACTGATGTCCATAAAGAGGCGCATGTAGGTCTCTCGCTTGATATTGGTCTCTACCAGCTGCTGGTTCAGTTCGGTGAGCTGTGCATTCATCTCTTTCTGCTTCTCGTTCTGTTCTTCAATCTCAGCCTTGTTTTTCTTCAGCTTGTTCTTCTGTCGGTTGTTGACTAAGGAGAGGATGAGGATGATGACCAGCGCTATGCTTACACCAATGAACCCCCAAAGAAAGCGGGTACGAGAGCGCTCGGCAGCCTGCTGGTTGGCTGAAGCGATGACTGGAAGGATGTTGGAAATCTCCATCATGCGCAGTTGGTTGTTGAAGAATTGTGCATCTTCCATCGTGTGCTGGATATATTTGGCAGCTCTCTTACTGTTGCTCGCATCCTTTTTAAAGATGTAGTAGGCTAGCTTTTGAAGCGCAACAGTTTCTTTGAGTTGGCACAATCCATCGCTCACGGATGCCTCTACGAGATATTCCTCGTAAAGGTCGAATTTGCCGGTATTTTTGTAATATCTGGCTATACCATAAGCCGACATGGCATGTATGCGGGATTTGGCTGGCGACATCTTCAGTGCCTTCAGATAATAGTTGAGCGATTCCTTGCTGATAGGGTTGTGGAGATAGGCGTATTCGCCCATGAGATACTGATAGAAGACGTTATGCTTATTGTTTTCGTTGAAACTCTGTATCAGAAGGGTCATATAATGTTTCTTCTGGGCACGGAATTCTTCGGCATAATCTGAGTTCTTGGCGTATGATTCCCAATAGTTGTAGAGCCAGGCGTATGTGAAGTAATAGTATTGCTTCAGCTGGTATGGCATCTCATCAGGATTGAGCGATTGGAGTAAGCTTTCTGCTTTGCCATAAAATCCCCTCACCGAGAGTATGGACGCCCGGTTTATCTGGTTACGTAATATATAATAGGTGTTATGACATTTTTCTGCCAATTCAAGCCCCTGTTTCATATATGCGTATGCTGAGTCGTAGCGATAAGCACTATAGGCATGATATATGCTGTCAAGAAACAGTAGTCGGGTTTGGTCGTCTTCAGCTTCATAAGCTTGCCGCTTCAGATGTTTCAATTCCTTTTCCTTGATTCCCTGATAATATTGGTCGTTTTCAATCATCTTGTCAATACAATCCAATAAAGTCTTCTCGTCCGTTTTGCCTTGAGCAGCCAATGGCATAGTAAGCAAAAGAAGTAAATATATAAGTAGTTTCATCTTTAATGCTTCTTTATAATTATAACAAAATCGTCTTTTAAATGTTATTTTCGTCCTTTTGTCCGTTTTGTGGTGCAAAGATACAAATTTCCTTTCATATAATGCCATTTACTTTAGATAAAAATAGTTAATATATTAAAGCGTCTGATTCTTAATGAGTTATCTGTTTCTTTGGTAGACTGATTTTTTACCAAAATGCTACTTAGGTATACAACTTTGAAAAAAATGATATAACTTTGCAAACGAAATCAGAAAACAGTAGTTTTTATGGTTTAATTACCACTTCAAGTCTTCTAAAAGTATTTAATGATAAAGAAAATTCCTTTTGTTGATTTAGTATGTTGATTTAAATAGGAAAACAGGTTTAGTTTATATTAGGGAAAAAAGGATTGGTAATAGACTAGGCTACTTGATGATTCAAGTTTGCCCTTAAAGGCAAAGCTTATCTATTATGTTTTAGGGAAAACCGCCATGCTTTTGTGAAAAAGTGTGGCGGTCTTTGTTTAATATATGTTAGTTTCTTCTCTTTTCTTTTCTTTTTTTTGGTCAACTCAATTTTTTTTTTTACCTTTGCCACATATTTTATATATATATAGGTAGTAGTAAATAGATTTCGAGAGAAAAAATCAGTTTTCTTCATGTGTAGAGGGAAATGGTAAGTAGACTTTAAAATATTATATTGAATAAAATATTAAAACAATGAATATATTAGTAACAGGCGCTAATGGTCAATTGGGACATGAAATGCAATTCTGTGCCCCAAAAAGCAATCACAAGTTTGTCTTCACCGATGTGGCTGAAGGCTATGAAAAACTGGATATCACCAATCTTGACGCTATCCGAGAAAAGGTGAGGGAGAATGATATTCAGGTAATTGTTAACTGCGCTGCTTATACCAACGTAGATAAGGCTGAAACAGATTACGATCTGGCTAATCTGCTCAACAATACTGCTGCGGGAAATTTGGCACAGGCTATGAAGGAGGTAGATGGTACTTTGATTCATGTATCTACCGACTATGTTTTTCAGGGCGACAAGAATATACCTTGCCGTGAAGATTGGGAAACGAATCCTTTGGGGGTATATGGTAAAACGAAACTTGCAGGCGAAAAGAGTATTGAAGCTACAGGATGCAAGCATATCATCATCCGTACAGCATGGCTCTACTCGCAGTGGGGTAAGAACTTCGTGAAGACCATGCAGAGTCTCACGGCAAGCCACGACACCCTGAAGGTGGTCTTCGACCAGGTGGGTACTCCAACTTATGCTGGCGACCTGGCTGCTGTCATCTCACATATCATCGAAACTGACCAGTTGGATAAGACGGGCATCTACCACTTCTCTAATGAGGGTGTCTGCTCTTGGTTTGATTTCGCTAAGATTATCTGCGAACTGAGCGGAAATACTTGCGATATACAGCCTTGCTACAGCGAGGAGTTCCCAAGCCCAGTGAAGCGTCCTCACTTCTCTGTACTTGACAAGAGTAAGCTGAAGCAGACTTTCGGATTTAAGGTGCCATACTGGACTGACAGTTTGAAGAAGTGCATCGCTGAATTGGCGGCAGCAAAATAATTATTAATTATAAATTATTAATTGAAATGAAGAATATCATTATCACGGGCGGTGCTGGTTTCATCGGCTCACACGTAGTAAGACTTTTCGTGAACAAATATCCTGAGTATCACATCATCAACCTCGACAAGTTGACATACGCAGGCAACCTGGCTAACCTCAAGGACATCGAGGACAAGCCTAACTATACTTTCGTAAAGGGTGATATCTGTGATTTCGACCTGATGTTGAAACTGATGCAGGACTATCAGGTGGATGGCATCATCCATCTCGCTGCCGAGAGCCACGTAGATAGAAGTATCAAGGATCCATTCACTTTCGCTCAGACCAACGTGATGGGTACTCTGTCTCTGCTCCAGGCGGCAAAGATTTACTGGGAAAGTCTTCCTGAGGGATACGAGGGTAAGCGCTTCTACCACATCTCTACCGATGAGGTTTACGGTGCCTTGCAGATGACTCATCCTGAGGGCATCCCTGCACCATTCACTACCAAGGCATCCAGCGATAAGAACCACGAGGCTTACGGCGAGGAATTCTTCTTGGAGACAACCAAGTACAATCCTCACTCTCCATATTCTGCATCCAAGGCAAGCTCAGACCACTTCGTCCGTGCTTTCCACGATACATACGGTATGCCTACCATCGTGACCAACTGCTCCAACAACTACGGTCCATACCAGTTCCCTGAGAAGTTGATTCCGCTGTTTATCAACAATATTCGTCATCGCAAGCCATTGCCAGTATATGGTAAGGGTGAGAACGTGCGCGACTGGTTGTATGTAGTAGATCATGCCC
>OGGW01000027.1_pt1 | contig 133061 bp, 113 predicted proteins | sample 1571291 | NCBI WGS metagenome assembly OGGW01 (sample SAMEA2582028, study PRJEB24529) | metagenome | biome: Human gut stool | place: China | collected 2011 | reverse complement strand
CAGAAGAGAATACTGCGATCAGTATTAATCTGGCAGAGGGAGCAGCCAAGATGCAAGACCGTGTGAAGATCTTTAAGCTATTCTAGTATAACAGTTTTAAATAAACTACCCCATATCACTTGCCTATTTTCCCGATAGCACAGGCTAAAAATCCTCAGCGTAGCCCGCTACGCCTACGTTTTTTATCCTGCACTCTCAGAAAAATATTCTACGTGAATGGTGTAGTTATTTAGAAACCGTTATACTAGAATTAAGAAGGTGAGACAGAATGAAGACAGACCAAATACAGAAGGTACACAAGGATTGGTACAAACTGGACTTGTCGGCGATCGTATATCCTACATTGCAGAGGAGAGATTTCTCTTCTGTGTATCGATTGTCTGTGCTGTTAAAAGAAGATATAGACCCGGAAATACTGCAGCGTGCGGTGAATCTGACGATGCCTCGTTTTCCGACGTATAAAGCGGCAATTCGGAAGGGTGTATTCTGGCGATATCTGGAACCGAATGACAGACCCGGCCCTTTTGTGCAGGAGGATGTAAAGAACCCCTGCCAGCCCATGCATTTTAAAGGCAATAACCGGTATCTGGTAAGAATCTATTACTATCGTAACCGGATCGCACTGGAGGCGCATCACAGTCTGGGAGACGGCACCGGCGGAATGTGTGTGCTGCAGACACTGACAGCCACTTATCTGCGTCTGAAGGGACATTCAGAGATTGAAAATGGAGGATTCGTATTGGACATTCTGGGGATCCCGGACCCGGGAGAACTGGAAGATGCTTATATGAAATATGCCAATGCCAAAGTCTGTCCACCCAGGCCGGGAGAGAAGACTTATCGTGTCAGGGGGACGAAGGAACCTTTCTATACGCTGAACATTATAGACGGCATTATGTCAGTGGCGGAGGTGATGCGGGTAGCGAAAAGCTATAATGCTACCATTACCGAATATCTGAATTCGGTTCTGCTCTATGCCCTGATGCAGAAGCAGGAGAGTGAATGGCATTTGAAGCTCCGACCGGTAAAAATTGCCATGCCGGTGAACCTGCGCCGCTTTTTCCCATCCAGGACCCTGAGGAATTTTATCACCATGATCTACCCGGGGATCGACCCCAGACTGGGAGAGTACACTTTCGAAGAAATTGTGACACAGGTGCATAACTACATGCGCTATTATCTGAATGAAAAGTTGCTGCGGGGCGATATCACTACGAACGCGGAGACCCAGAGGAATCCTTTCATCCGTATTGTACCGCTGTTTATCAAGGATCTGGTGGTTCGGCAGTTCTATACGAAGATCCAGGATAAAAACTCTTCGGCAGGCCTGACCAACATGGGAGCTCTGAAGGTCCCGGAGACTATGAAGCCATATATTGAACGGTTTGATATTTATATGGGACAGCCTTTTTCCACGAGAACGAACTGTGCCATTGCCAGTTTTGAGGATATTCTGACGATCAATTTTGCCAGCAGTATTGCAGAGACCGATGTAGAGCGGCTGTTTTTCCGCAAGCTGGTACAGGATGGCATTCATGTAAAAATAGAAAGTAATCGATAAATCGCTTTGACAGAGAGAAAGGAAGCAATTATGTCATATTGTGTGAATTGTGGTGTGGAACTGGATGCTTCGGCAACAAAGTGTCCGCTGTGCGATACTCCGGTCTATAATCCGAAAGCACCGGAACCGTCTACGCAGCCGTCTCCTTTTCCGAAGGAAAAAGGTCAGGTGGAAGTAGTAAAAAGAAAAGATCTGGGGGTACTGCTGACTGTGATCGTACTGGCAACGGCAGTGACCTGCGGACTTTTGAACGTACTTGTATTCCGGAGCAGTCTCTGGTCCCTTGCGGTGATCGGAGTCTTCCTGGTATTGTGGGTGATCATGATCCCTGTAGTCATCTATACGAGACAGCCTGTTTATCTGTCGATTCTGTTAGACGGTGTGGCGGTGATCGTGTATCTGTATCTGCTGACCTATCTGACGGGACAGAGTGGCTGGTTTTATGGATTGGGCATTCCGGTGGTGCTGCTTGTCATAGCGGTGGTAGAAGCGGTGATTTTTTGTATCCGTAAGCTTCCGATGTCATTCCTTACGGGAGCTCTATACCTGATCTCCGGAGTAGCAGTATTGTGTGTGGGACTGGAAATTCTTATCGACCGTTTCCTGGGACTTGGCATTGAACTTCGGTGGTCGGCGATCGTGCTGACGATCTGTGTGATCGTGGACATTACGATCGCGACACTTTTGTCCCGGAGAAGACTGCGCAATGCAGTACGCAGACGGCTTCATTTTTAACAGGAGGAATTTATGGCACTGGTAGGAAAAAACAGTGAAAAGAATAATCAGAATCTAATGCAGCTGATCCGCAGGGCACATGGACTGGTGGAAAACCCGGATCTGGAAAAGCACAGACAATCCCAGGATCATATCGGAGAACTGTTGGGGAACAGTAAGGAGATTCAATACCGCCCGGTGGACATTGAGGGAATGGATGCGGAATGGGTCAGCGTGAATCGTGCACATATGAAAAAGTATGTGATCCTGCATTGTCATGGAGGAGGATATTCCACCGGCAGCAGCATCTATGCCAGAACTCTGACCTCCAAACTGGCATCGGGCACTTCTATGGATGTGTTGTGCTTTGACTACCGGCTGGCTCCAGAGCATCCTTACCCGGCAGCCACGGAGGATGCCATGAAGGCCTGGAATTATCTGATGCTTTTGGGCTACGGAGCGAGAGACGTCATCGTTACAGGAGATTCTGCCGGCGGTAATCTGGCACTGTCCCTGGTGCTGAAATTAAAGGAGCAGGAGCGTCTGCTTCCGAGAGGCATCGTACTGATGTCCCCCTGGACGGATCTCACCGGCGAAGGCAAGACGTTCCAGACCAAGGCGGAAGTGGATCCTGTACTGGACAGAGAATACATCGACCGCATGACGAAAGCCTATGCTCCCGACAGAGACCTGACGGATCCTTATATTTCTCCGCTGTATGGCGATTTCCGCGGATTCCCGCCCGTCTACATTCAGGTTGGAGAGAATGAGATATTATTAGACGATTCTCTGCGGCTCTACAAGAACCTGATCAAGGCCGGCGTGTCCGCTCATATGGATCGTTTCCCCGGGATGTGGCATGTCTTTCAGATGTCACCCTTCAAAAGGGCCAATGAGGCCATGGATAAAAGTGCGGAATTCATTTATTCTGTGTGCAGATAGCCGGGTTCAAAATTTAGTTAAAAATTTTGAACCCGGGAAAAGGATTTTCCGGACAGGCACAGAATATTAGAAGTAGGGGCAGGAGGAACTATGACGATCAGAGAAAGCTTGGAACAATGGGAACAGGATTATTTAAGTCCGTACGCATCCCTGAGTGTAAATTCAAAGGGACGGCTGAAGCCTGAGGAACAGTGTGATATCCGGCCGGTATTTCAACGGGACAGAGACCGTATTATCCACTGCAAGGCATTCCGCAGACTGAAGGATAAAACACAGGTGTTTCTGACACCGGAGGGAGACCACTATCGGACCAGACTGACACATACACTGGAGGTATCCCAGACAGCCAGAACCATAGCAAAGGCTCTGAAGCTGAACGAGGATCTGGTGGAGGCAATTGCACTGGGGCATGATCTGGGACATACACCGTTCGGACATGCGGGAGAGCGGGCTCTGAACAGAGTCTGTCCGTTTGGATTCGAGCATGCAGAGCAGAGTGTCCGTACCGTGGATATTCTGGAAAAGGACGGTAAGGGACTGAATCTGACGTATGAAGTACGTGACGGTATCCGGAACCATCAGACCATTGGCAAGCCTCATACATTGGAAGGCAAGATCGTCAGACTTTCCGATAAGATCGCCTATATTCATCATGATATGGATGATGCCATCCGGGGAGGAATTCTCACGGAGGCAGATGTCCCGAAGGAGATCTGTGAAGTGATCGGCAGCAGCCCCACTGAGAGACTGGATCACTTTATTCATGATATTGTAACCAACAGTATGGACAAGGATGATATCCTGATGTCGGAACCGGTGGCGGAAGCCATGACGAAGATCCGACAGTTCATGTTTGAGAGAGTCTATAAAAATCCCATCGCCAAAAGTGAAGAGGGAAAGGCGGAGATGCTGATGGAGACGTTATATCAACATTTCCTGAAACATCTGGATGATCTGCCGGAGGAATACCTGAATCTCCTCTCTGTCGGAGAGCCGAGAGAGAAGGTAGTCTGTGACTATGTGGGAGCCATGACGGACCGCTTTGCCATAGCGGTCTATGAAGACATCTACATACCGAAATCCTGGCAGCGATAGTGTATTACAATAAAACGGAGTAAAAAGAGTGTATTACCCTGAAGAACTGGTAGAAGAAGTCAGAGCCAGGAATGACATCGTGGATGTTATTTCCGGTTATGTGACATTGAAAAAAAAAGGAAGCAACTATTGGGGCTGCTGTCCTTTTCATAATGAGAAAACACCTTCTTTTTCGGTGTCTTCGAATAAGCAGATGTATTACTGCTTCGGATGCCATGCCAGCGGAAATGTATATACATTTCTTATGAAGTATGAAAACGATACTTTTCCGGAGGCAGTCAAGATCCTGGCAGATCGTGCGGGAGTGAAACTGCCGGAAGTGGAAGAGACACCGGAACAGAAGAAAAAGGCCGGCAAGCGGATGCGGCTGCTGGAGGTCAATAAGGAGGCAGCCAGATATTTTTATTATATGCTGCGCAGTCCTCACGGAGAAGTGGGAATGCGTTATCTGACGGAACGAAAGCTGACCGACGAGACTATGCATCATTTCGGACTGGGCTACGCCGGGAAAAACGGCGAGCAGGTAGTCCAGTATCTGCGTAAAAAAGGCTTTACCGATGAAGAGATCAAAGATTCCGGACTTGCGATGTTCTCGGAACAGAGAGGACTCAGAAGTCAGTTTTGGAACCGGGTGATGTTCCCGATACAGGATATTAACCACCGGGTGATCGGCTTCGGAGGCAGGGTCATGGGAGACGGCGAACCGAAGTACCTGAATTCCCCGGAGACCATGATCTTCGATAAGAGACGTAACCTCTACGGACTGAATTTCGCAAGGACCGCCAGGACGGGCAACATTATCCTGTGCGAGGGATATATGGATGTCATTGCCATGCACCAGGCAGGATTCACACAGGCGGTGGCATCTCTAGGAACGGCATTTACGGTAGAGCAGGCGAATCTCCTGCACCGCTATGCGGAGAATATTCTCCTCGCATACGATAGCGACGGTGCCGGAACGAAAGCAGCACTGCGGGGGATCGGGATCCTGAGAGAGGCCGGACTTACCGGCAAGGTCATCAATATGCGACCGTATAAAGACCCGGATGAATTCATCAAGAATCTCGGAAAAGAAGCTTTTCAGGAACGGATCGATCAGGCGGAGAACAGCTTTTATTTTGAGATCCGTATCTTAAGCGAACAGTATGATCAGAGCGATCCGGAGCAGAGGACAAAGTTCCACCGGGAGATTGCACAGAAGCTGTGTGAATTCTCGGAAGATCTGGAAAGAGAAAATTATCTGCAGGCAATTGCGGAAAAATATATGATCCGTCCGGACGATCTGCGCAAAATGGTAGTTGGGATTGCGTCGCAGACGGGACTGGCAAGACCTTTGGAACGACCGAGAAGCGGTGTACAGAAAAAGGATCCCGCCGAGAATGGGCGCAGGTCCCAACGACTTCTGATCACCTGGATCAGCGATGATCCGTCCCTGTACCGGATCGTAAGGAAATATATTTCCCCGGAGGATTTCACCGAGGAACTGTACCGGAAAGTAGCGGAGAGGCTATTCGATGAACTGGACAGAGATCAGTTCCAGCCTGCAGGGATCATCAGTATGTTTGAAGATGAGGAAGAACAGAGGGAGGCTGCGGAGCTGTTCCATACCACGCTCCCCGAGCTGTCCACCCGCCAGGAGAGGGAGAGAGCTTTCCATGATATTCTGCTGGCAGTGAAGAAAAACAGCTATCAATACTATATGGCAAAGCTGGGGACGGACGTCAATGCCGTGAAACAGGCGGTAGAAGGAAAAAAAGCCCTGGAAGAATTACAAAGGACGCATATTTCCCTGGAATAATGGGATTTAGGCTTTCGAATAGTTATAAAAGATACGAAATATGGCTATAAATAATGGCAATGAAAGGATGGAACCACGAAAATGGATGAAAACACACAGGCAAAATTTGCGGAGAAGGTAAAAGAACTCCTGAATATGGCGAAAAAGAAAAAGAATGTGCTGGAGTATCAGGAAATCAGTGACTTCTTTGCGGACATGCCTCTGGAAGAGGAACAGATGGAGAAGGTTCTGGAATATCTGGACCAGAATAACGTGGATGTATTGCGTATTACCGATGACGATGATGTGGACGATGAGGAGATCATTCTGACCGATGAGGATGAAGTGGATGTGGAAAATATCGACTTGTCCGTACCGGAAGGTGTCAGCATCGAAGATCCCGTACGTATGTATCTGAAAGAGATCGGTAAAGTTCCCCTGTTAAGTGCGGAGGAAGAGATCGAACTGGCACAGCGGATGGAAGAGGGTGACCAGGAGGCAAAAAAGCGTCTGGCAGAGGCTAACTTACGTCTGGTGGTCAGCATTGCCAAAAGATATGTGGGCCGTGGAATGTTGTTCCTGGATCTGATCCAGGAAGGTAACCTGGGGCTGATCAAGGCAGTGGAAAAATTCGATTACCGTAAGGGATATAAGTTCTCTACCTATGCAACCTGGTGGATCCGTCAGGCAATCACCAGAGCGATCGCAGATCAGGCGAGAACCATCCGTATTCCCGTGCACATGGTGGAGACGATCAACAAACTGATCCGCGTGAGCAGACAGCTGCTGCAGGAGCTGGGAAGAGAACCGACCCCCGAAGAGATCGCAGCGGAGATGAATATGCCGGTAGACAGAGTGCGTGAGATCTTAAAGATCAGCCAGGAGCCGGTATCCTTAGAGACTCCTATCGGTGAAGAGGAAGACAGCCACCTGGGCGATTTCATCCAGGATGATAATGTACCGGTACCTTCCGATGCGGCAGCGTTTACGTTACTGAAGGAACAGCTGGTGGAAGTACTGGGTACTCTGACAGAGAGAGAGCAGAAGGTACTGCGTCTTCGTTTCGGACTGGATGACGGACGCGCACGTACGTTGGAAGAAGTAGGTAAGGAATTTAACGTTACCCGTGAACGTATTCGTCAGATCGAGGCCAAGGCATTGCGTAAACTGCGTCATCCCAGCCGCAGCCGCAAGCTGAAGGATTATCTGGATTAATGGCGGAGATCATATTATCTAATCGAATGCAGGCATTAACAGACATGGTCACTCCCGGCACTGTGATAACAGATGTGGGGTGTGACCATGGTTTTGTATCTGTCTATCTGGTGCAGAAGGGCATTTCCCCGAGAGTGATCGCCATGGATGTAAGGTCCGGACCGTTAGAACATGCCAGAGAGCATATCAGGGAGTACGGACTGGAGGACAGGATAGAGACAAGACTTTCTGACGGTCTGCACAGCCTGAAGACCGGAGAGGCTGCCGGGATGATCTGCGCCGGCATGGGTGGGCCTCTCATGGAGAAGATTCTTACCGAAGGAAGAGAACAGGCGAAAGGGTTTCGGGAACTGATCTTACAGCCCCAGTCGGAGATCCCGCATTTTCGGACATTTCTGATGGAAGAGGGATATCTTCTGATGGATGAGAATATCATCTACGAAGAAGGAAAATATTATTTTATGATGAAAGTGCGCTGGCTGGGCGAGATGTCGGAAGATGCGGTGAGATCACAGGTGCGAGAGTCTTGGAAAGCGGATGACGCTGCATCCGGACTGGCTGGGCAGCTTGGTCCGATACTGTTGTACCGTAAGTGTCCGCTGCTTTTGAATTATGTAGAATGGCAGCTTGCGGAACATAGAAAGATCGCGAAGCGGCTGGAGCAGGAAGCAGATGCAGCGAATCCCAAAACGATGTGGCGCAGGCAGGAGATCGCAGAGGAGACTGCGCTGCTTACCCGGGCACTGGAGTGGTACGATAATGGTAAGGAACCGGATTGCATTTAGACAATAATACCTGCAAAAGGAGATTACAAAAGGACAGGGTGAGAAAAATGATCACAGTGAAGATAAACGGTGAAGAGAGACAATATCCCCAGGGGGCTACCTACGAAGATGTAGCCAATGATTACCAGAAGGAGTATGACAATCTGATCGCATTGGCAGCAAGAGACGGCAAGATCAGAGAACTGTTCAAAAAGCTGACGAGAGATTGTGAGATCACTTTTTTTACATTGAAAGACGACGTGGGGAATAAGACCTACGTCCGCTCTGCCACCATGCTTTTTTTGAAATCAGTATTTGATGTGTTCGGAAGAGAAACGGTACAGAATTGTCGTGTAGAGTTTGCTATCGGGAACGGCTCCTACATCTCTCCCAAAGGGAAGATCAATGCGACAGAAGAAAATGCTGCAAAGATCCGTAACCGGATGCGGGAGCTGGTGGAGGCAAAGACACCTTTTCTGAAGAAATCTTATTCCCTGGATAATGCCATGGAACTGTTTCGAAGAGAGGGGATGAAGGATAAGGAAAAGTTGTTCCGTTACCGCAGAGGATCCTTCGTAAATATTTATGAAATGGACGGTTATTACGATTATTATTACGGCTACATGCTGCCCAATGCCGGCTATGTAAAGTGGTTCGACGTCATAGCGTATGAGGATGGATTTATGCTGTTGCTGCCGGATAAAAAAGATCCCACGCATGTTAAGCCGTTTCAAGAGAGAAAGCTGTTATTCCGGACGTTGAAAGAATCTGAGGAATGGGGGAAGGAGATCGGTATTGAGACTGTGGGTGATCTGAATGATCAGATCTGCCGTGGGTCGCTGAGTGAACTGATCCTGGTACAGGAAGCGCAGCAGGAGCGTAAGATCGGCGAGATCGCCAAAAGCATCGTAGACAGGGGCGGTGTGAAATTTGTCATGATCGCCGGACCTTCTTCTTCCGGTAAGACCAGTTTTTCCCACAGATTATCCATTCAGTTGAAGACCCTGGGGAAAACACCTCACCCCATTGCACTGGATGACTATTTCGTGAACAGAGAATTCACACCAAGGGATGAGAACGGTGATTACAATTTCGAATGTCTGGAAGCGATTGATGTAAAGCAGTTCAATGACGACATGTGCAGATTGTTAGCCGGTGAGCGTGTGGAGCTGCCTTCCTTTAACTTCAAGACCGGAAAGCGGGAATATAAGGGCAATTTCAGACAGCTGGGAAAGGATGATATCCTGGTCATTGAAGGAATCCACGGACTGAATGAGAAGACCTCCTATGCACTTCCCGAGGAAAGCAAATACAAGATATATATCAGCGCCCTGACCAATATCAATATTGATGAACATAACCGGATTCCCACTACGGACGGCAGACTGCTGCGTCGTATGATAAGGGATGCCAGAACCAGAGGCGCAGGAGCCAGACAGACGATTGACATGTGGGGATCTGTCCGCCGGGGCGAGGAGCAGAATATTTTCCCGTTTCAGGAGGATGCGGATGCGATGTTCAATTCCGTATTGATCTATGAACTGGCGGTATTAAAGCAGTTCGCAGAGCCGCTGCTGTTCCAGATCGACAAGGGCGAACCGGAATATTACGAGGCCAAGAGACTTCTGAAGTTCCTGGAATATTTCCTGGGTGTGACCAGTGAAAGCCTTCCCAACAATTCTCTGTGCAGAGAATTTGTAGGAGGTAGCTGCTTCAACGTGTAAACTATTCAGAGTCATGCGAATCGGACATATACGTCGAATGCTCGCATTCGTAAGAATATGCCCGATTCGATATGACGAAGTAACCACATGAGCAAAAAGTAAGCATCGTCAGATGCGGTTTTGCGAATGTGGTTCTGAATAGTTTACACGGCTACCGGCGAAACATCCCTGACAGGCGTCGAATGCTCGCATTCGTAAGACTGTGCGGCAGAATTGATGCGACGAAGTAACCACATGAGCAAAAAGTAAGCATCGTGAGATGCGGTTTTGCGAATGGGGTTCTGAATAGTTTACACGGTTCCCGGTTGATATTTCCCTTGCTTTTTTGATCAGGAACAGCTATAATCGAACAGGTGTAAGTAAGATAGACGATCGCGGCTGCTTTATGCAGGTGAGGAAAGTCCGGGCTTCACAGGGCAGGATGCCAGATAACGTCTGGTGGAGGTGACTCCAAGGCTAGTGCAACAGAGATATACCGCCGGCTTTATGCCGGTAAGGGTGGAAAGGCAGTGTAAGAGACTACCGTCCGGCTGGTAACAGACGGAGCCATGTAAACCCCATCCGAAGCAAGACCAAACAGAGAACAATAGACCGGCCCGGTCTGTTTTCAGGTAGGTCGCTTGATGCGGCTGGTGACAGTCGTACTAGATAGATGATCGTCATATACAGAACTCGGCTTATATTTTGCTTACACTTTTCGAGAAAAATGCGGACTGCGCGATGCGGTCCGTCTTTTATTTACAGGAAGGATATATGAGAAAAATAATCATTATTTTGTGTTGCGTTCTGGTATTTACCGGATGCGGCGCAGCACCACAACAGAATACTGTGACGGATACGGAAGTTCCTTCCGGTACAGAAGAAATCCTGCCGGATCTCTCCGGGATAGAAATGCCGGATGAGATTCCGCAGGAGCTGACGGAGACCGACCTGCGGATTATGCGATCCATCGTAAAAGTTCAGGCTGGAGATCTCTATGGAAGCGGGGTCATCTACGACGCAGACGAGGAATCTGTTCTGATCCTGACGGCGGGACATGTGCTGGACCAAAATACCGGAGAGATCCTGGTGACTTTTCCGGATGATACACAGGCCCGAGCTGCACTGCGTGCAATAGCGGTAAACAGTGATCTTGCTTTTCTGCGGGTAGATAAGAAGGAACTGGATCCGGATGGAGAGTATCCGACCGTTGCTACCGACAGAGAACGTTTTGATCAGCTGGAGGTCTATGAGGATGTATGGATGTACGGCGGGGACAATACCAAACCGATTTATGCGTTTGTAGTAAATCCCTGGATCTATGTGGAAGACTTCGAACAGTATATGCTTCTCCTGCAGGGACTGCCGGAGCCCGGAATGTCGGGCGGAGGTGCCTTCACGGAGGACGGAGTATTCTTAGGGATCCTGTGCGGCGCGGATGAAGAAGGAAAAGTGGCTGTGGTTCCTTACAGTATCATTGAGAGCGAGCGGGCAGGACTTGACAATCCGTGAAATATGATAGAAAATAAAAAAGATGGGTTTTAAACCCAGATTGGAGGAAAATACAATGACGAAAATAGATGTAGTATCCGGTTTCCTGGGTGCCGGCAAGACCACCCTGATCAAAAAGTTATTAAAGGAAGCATTGGACGGCAGCAAGACCGTTCTGATCGAAAATGAATTCGGTGAGATCGGTATCGACGGCGGATTTTTAAAAGAATCCGGTATCGAGATCAAGGAGATGAACTCCGGTTGTATCTGCTGCTCTCTGGTAGGCGATTTCGGTACTTCCCTGAAGGAAGTCATCAGCACCTATGCTCCCGAGCGAATCCTGATCGAGCCCTCCGGTGTCGGCAAGCTGTCCGATGTCCTGAAGGCTGTGGAGAATGTGGCAGGTGATCTGGATGTGGAGATCAATAGTGCAGTAGCAGTGGTAGATGCATCCAAGTGCAAGATGTATATGAAGAACTTCGGCGAATTCTTCAGCAATCAGATCGAATATGCCGGGACCATTATCTTAAGCAGAACCGATAAGGTTGACCAGGCGAAGCTGAATGCCTGCGTGGAGATGATCCGTGAGCATAATGACAAGGCAACCATCATCACCACACCGTTAGCGCAGTTGGACGGCAAGGAAGTACTAGGGACCATCGAAGGTGCTGACAAGCTGGAAGATATGATGAAGGAAATGTTAGAGCACATCCATGACGATCACGATGAGGACGAGTGCTGCGGTCACGATCATGACCACGAACATCATCATCACGACCATGATCATGATGACCATGATCACGAGTGTTGCTGCGGACATCATCACGACGATGATGAGGACGAGCACGAACATCACCACCATCATGACCATGATGAGGACGAGCATGAGCATCACCATCATCACGATCATGACGAAGACCATGACCATGAGCACCATCATGAACATGACGAGAACTGCACCTGCGGTTGTCATGACCATGACCACCATCATCACCATCATGCAGACGAAGTGTTCACCAGCTGGGGTATTGAGACACCCAACACTTACAGCGCAGAGGACATCGAGAAGATCCTTACCGCTCTGGACAGCGGAGAGTACGGTGCTATCCTGCGTGCTAAGGGTATGGTACCTGCTCCCGACGGAACCTGGGTATATTATGATTATGTTCCCGAAGAACATGACATCAGAAGCGGTAAGCCGGAAGTCACCGGCAAGATCTGTGTCATCGGTTCCAAACTGGACGAGGACAAGCTGGCAGAATTGTTCCGCAAGTAAGTTGGCAGGACATATTTTGTATGCAGCAGGAACAGTAGGATAAATAGAGAAAGGTATGAATTATGACAAAACCAGTCTATATCATAAATGGTTTTCTGGAGAGCGGTAAGACAGAATTTATCACATTTACATTAGGACAGCCGTATTTCCAGATCAAGGGCAGGACCCTGCTCATCCTCTGCGAAGAGGGCGAGAATGAGTACGATCCCGCACTTCTTAAAAAAAGCCGTACGGACGTGGTGCTGATCGAAGAGGAAGAGGAGTTCAATCCGAATCATCTGATCGAACTGGAGAAGCAGTATAAGCCCGCCCGTATCATTATCGAGTATAACGGCATGTGGAACTTCAAGAATATGAAGCTTCCCTGGTACTGGAAAGTGGAACAGCAGATCACGACCATCGACGGCTCCACCTTCCCCATGTACTATACCAACATGAAGTCTCTGTTGGCAGAGATGATCCGTAAGTCTGAGATGATCATTTTCAACCGTTGCGACGGCATCCAGGATCTGAATGTATACAAGCGTAACATCAAGGCAGTCAATCCTGCCGCAGATGTGATCTTCGAGGACTCCAACGGTGAGATCGACGAGATCTTCGAGGAGGATCTGCCCTACGATCTGAGCCAGGATCCCATCGTACTGGACAACCAGGGCTACGGCATCTGGTATTTGGATTCCATGGATCACCTGGAGCGTTACGTGGGTAAAAATATCCAGTTCCTTGCCATGGTATTAAAGCCCGAGGAATATCCCGATGGTTATTTCGTACCGGGACGCATGGCAATGACCTGTTGTGCCGAGGATATGGCATTCTTAGGTTATGCCTGCGAGTATGCAGGCACGAAAGACCTGAAGCAGAAGGAATGGGTCAAGGTGACAGCAAAGGTTGCCAAAGAATACTTTGCAGACTATAAGGGAGAGGGTCCCGTACTTCATGCCATCAGCGTGGAGAAGGCAAAGGCTCCCAAGGATCCCGTGATCAGTTTTAATTAGAAAGGATCAGCTCTATGAAAAAGAATCCCATAAAGAGCGACCTGCGGGAGACAACAGCAGGAAAAGTGACATTTCTTTTCCTGCTGTTTTTGTATACCGGGGTCATGTTATATCTGTTCTGGATGGAATGCTATCAGGTGCCGGGATTCCAGTCGGATATGCCGGACTATGTGAATAAGGTGGCAGGCATTGCGGGGAATTATGAATTCCCCTATCCGATCCTGTTCTGGACTGCCAGACTTTCCGCATGGCTGATCGGAGCGAAGGCTGCAATGGCGGTCACCACGGCGCTTTTTAACCTGGCAGCAGTGATCATCACGAAGTACTATATGAACCGTGAGATGCGTAAAAACAGTCATTATGAAACTTTGTCACATAAAAAGCAGGTCATGACCGATATTGTGGTGACACTGCTTGTGTTTGCACTGTTTCTGCTGTCGAATCTGTATTCGCCCAAGAATACCGCATTTTTCGGCTTTGATTATGCATACCGCTGCATGGGCATTTATACACCGAATCCTTTCTGGAATGCCACTTACCTGGCAACCAGACCCTTTGCGATCGTCTGCTTTTTTGAGACGGTAAAGGTATTGTCGGAATATCAGAGGGATTTTCAGTGGAAGAACTGTACGCTGTTTGCAGTCAGCCTCCTGCTGACGACCATGACCAAACCGAGCTTCACTATGGTGGTGGTGCCTCTGATCGGTCTGATCCTGCTGGTGCAGCTGATCGCAAGCCGCGGAAAAAGCTTTCGCAATGCGTTCTGTCTGTGTGTGACCATGATACCTACGGGGATAGCCCTGCTGTATCAGTTCTCTGGAATCTTTACCGGGACGAATGCCATGGGGGAGGAGACCGGGATCGCCATCGGCTTTGCCAAAGTATGGAGTAATTATTCCAAAAGTATCCCGTTGAGTATTGTTATGGGAATGGCATTGCCTATTGGTGTCCTTTTCCTGAATCTGCTGTTTGATCTGAAAAGTATAAAACAGAACAGGTATTACTGGTTTGCGTGGTTAAATTATATTGCAGCAACCTTGATGTTCTTAGTCTTCTATGAAAAGGGCTTCCGCATGATGCATGCGAACTTTTCCTGGGGATATATGCACGGTATGTTTTTCGTATTCCTGATGACACTGATCGTTATGGTGAAAAATATCCGGGAATGGTGGAAGAGCTGGAAAGTGATCTTCGTGATCGGAGAGATCGCGGTATTTTTCTACCATCTGGTGTGTGGTGTGAATTTCCTGATGTATGCTGTTATGGGGAATGATCTGGCCGGTTTTTAGATGCCGGGGGGTAAGGCAGAGCATGTAGAAAGCTTATCGTGACAGACAAGATACGAAAAATACAAAAGTTACATAAGATACTATGAGAAAGGAGAGTGTTTCATGAGTATGAGTATAGTAGCCGGTCTTCTGATTCCTTTTTTGGGGACGACTGCAGGGGCAGCCTGCGTCTTTTTCCTGAAAAAGCAGATTGGCGGCAATATACAGAGAATATTTACCGGATTCGCTGCCGGTGTCATGGTGGCAGCTTCGGTGTGGTCTTTACTGATACCTGCCATGGATATGTGTGAAGAGATGGGAAAGCTTGCATTTCTTCCCGCAATGATCGGCTTTTTGATCGGTATTGTTTTTTTGTTGTTCATCGATAGTCTGGTGCCCCATCTGCATGTGGGCAGTGAGGCTCCGGAGGGTCATAAGAGCAGCCTGAACCGTACAGCTATGCTGATGTTGGCTGTGACCATTCACAATTTTCCCGAGGGTGCGGCTTGTGGTGCTATTTTTGCCGGAGTGCTGAGTGGTGACGGAACGGTTACCATGGCAGGCGCCCTGACGCTGGCTATCGGTATTGCCATTCAGAATTTCCCGGAGGGAGCTATTATCTCCCTGCCCCTTCGCAGTGAGGGGAACAAGCGGAGCAAATCCTTCGCACTGGGCGTGTTGTCCGGAGCGGTGGAACCGGTGGGCGCAATACTTGCCATTGCACTGGCAAGTATCGTGACACCGATCCTTCCGTATATGCTGGCATTTGCCGCAGGTGCCATGATCTATGTGGTCGTGGAGGAACTCATTCCGGAAGCCAGTGAGGGAGAACATTCCAACCTGGGAACCATTGCTTTTGCGATTGGTTTTGCGTTGATGATGATGTTGGATGTGGCACTGGGATAACGTGTATAGGGTAACATTTGCAAAAACAAAGTGAGAACAGCAGGAAGGGTGTACGGGAATGTCCGTGGAAAATGAAAAAGAAATACAACAGCTGAAAAACCGGATCCGTGAGCTGGCAGATAAATCCTACAACCAGAACCAGTACACCTTTACCGGATTCTTAGGACTGGCGGAGCAGGATGCCCTGTGGCAGGTGGAACGGGAAGTGAAGTTCGCAGGGATCACCTTATACGGCGGCAGGGAAGAGGCAGAGCGGAAGATCCTTCGCTTCGGCAGTGAGGCGGAGCTGGGCTATGAACAGCCCTTTCCTATCTGCTGTATCCGGATCAGACCTCTATCCGCGAAATTTGCAGACAAGCTGTCCCACAGGGATTATCTGGGGGCACTGATGAATCTTGGTATTGAACGCAGCACCATCGGCGATATTCTGCCGGGAGAGGGCGAAGCTTTTTTGTTCTGTCAGGATACCATTGCAGAATTTATCTGTGACAATCTGGAGCAGATCCGCCATACCCACGTGAGGTGTGAGGTGGTGGATGCGGCGGCAGAAGTACCGCAGGAAGAACCGGTGCGACAGGTCATTCAGGTGGCAAGCCCACGTGTTGATGCTGTCATTGCCAAGGTATATAATAAATCCAGAAGCGACTGTCTGGAGCTGTTCCGGGCGGGAAAGGTATATGTGAACGGCAGGCTGTGTGAAAATAATTCCAAGCCCCTGGAGGCGGGGGATGTGGTAAATGCCAGAGGCTACGGTAAATTCTGCATAAGCGGTGAACCCCATGCCACGAGGAAGGGGAAGCTTGCCATAGAGGCGGAGGTATATCCGTAGGGAAGTATTTCCGGAAGAACAAAAGGAGGTTAAACAGTGTATCATTATACTGCGATTCAATGGTTATTTTTCTTTTATTTTTACTGCTTTTTCGGTTGGTGTTTTGAATCCACATATGTATCCATAAAGAGCAGGAAATTAGTTAATAGGGGGTTCATGCGCGGACCGTTCCTGCCGCTGTACGGCAGCGGCGCCATCATGATGTTAGTGGTGTCCATGCCGTTCCAGGATAATCTGGTGATGGTCTACATCGCCGGATGTATCGGGGCCACAGTGCTGGAGTATGTCACAGGCGTGACCATGGAGGCATTATTTAAAGTCAGATACTGGGACTATTCCAAGAATAAGTTCAATTTCCAGGGACATATCTGCCTGGGGTCCTCGCTGGCATGGGGTGGTCTGACGATCCTGATGACGGAGTTTATCCATAAGCCCATTGAACATCTGGTGTTGTCCATTCCGGACAGCATCCTCACTCCGGTGACACTGGTGCTGACGGCGCTGATCGGTGCGGATTTCGCGTTGTCCTTCAAGGCAGCCCTGGATCTGCGGGACATACTGGAGAAAATGGAGAAGGCCAAGGAAGATATGCTTCGTATCCAGAAACGGCTGGATGTTATTATTGCTGTGACCAGTGAGGATCTGGAGAATCGTAAGGAAGGCTTCAGCGATAGCCTGGCACAGAAGAAGGAAGACTTTACTGCAAGTATTACCACCAGAGTGGAGGACCTGAAGTCCAACATTGAGGGCAAGCTGGAGAGCTTCCGCACTTCCGCACAGAAATCTCCCAACCAGTATCTGGAAAGCGTGAAGAACGAGGTCGCCGAGTTGCGGCAGAAGTACACCAGAAGCGTGGCAGACAGAGAGAATGTCAGCAGCTTACGAGATTTCTTCCAGCGTGACATGATCCGTTCCAACCCTACCATGAGTTCTGAGAAATTCAAGGAAGCCCTGGAAGAATTAAAACAGCATTCGAATAAGAAAAATAAATAACAAAGTAGAAAAGCATGTCTGTGATGCCTGTTTTTTGGGGCGGAAAGGCATGCTTTTTTGCACATGGAAAATGCGAAAAAATGGAAAAACAGTATTGACAATATTGCGGGGGGGGTAAACTAAATAGCGGTAAAAATAAAATCCATAACATTATACTTAGGAGGAATGAGATAATGAAAAAGAAATTAATCATTGCCGCAGCCATTGCATTCGCAGTATTTGCAATTCCTTGCGGCAGCAGTGCACTGTCTACCGTATCTGTAGCAAGTGAGAATAATACGGTGGTTACACCGAGCACCAAACCGGTAGAAGAGGTAAAGAATGCGGTAGATGCTATTGATACATCCAAGATTACTGATGCGGCATCTGCAGATAATGCGGCAGCTGCTTTGACAAAGATCGGTTCTCAGGATCTGAAGGAAGCAATGAATGCAGGACAGGATACTGTTAATGATGTTGCAGCTATCGAAGCAGCATACAAAAAGGCAAAGGGAATTAAGGATACTACCCTTGCTAACTCCGGCGCTGTAAAGGCTGTAGGCATTGTTGGTGCAGCATTTGTTGCTCCTGACACAACACTGAGTGTAGAAGCACCAGCGGCTACGCCTGAGATTGCTTCTTCTACATACGCAGTAACTTCTACTCCCGTATATGTAGAAATCAGCCTGAAGGCTGGTCTTTCTTCAGTAAAATCTCTGCCTATCCCTGTAGCAGTTACCATTGAGACTCCTGCAGGTGTAGATGGTAATAAGGCAGTGATTTTCCACTTTGTAAATGGTGGACTGGAAGAAATCAAGCCTATTTACAATGCTTCCGCAAACACTTTGACCTTTACTGTAAATCACTTCTCCACTTTTGCTATTGCAGAAGCTAATAATACCGCAACAGCAGAAGGTACTGACAACGCATTTGGAAGATATCGTGACAATGTGGCAAGCGAGATCGCTAATGCCAAGGACGGTGCTACCGTCAAGATCAGCAGAGACAAGAACATCAATGCTCTGCCCAACGATATCATGCAGGCTCTGTACAAGAAGCAGACTGTAGCTCTGGAGCTGGAGTACACCTTCGAAGGCAATGAGTATACGGTAACCATCCCTGCCGGTAAGGCTGAAGACAATGCTATTGAATGGTATGGTCCTCTGTACCTGCAGATGCGTTACGGCAAATAAGTAACCGTAAGGAAATAAAATAATCGGGAAATATAAGGCACTCTTCAGTCAATGAGGGGTGCCTTGTTTTTCAGTCTGAAGGATAATGTAAGCTATGAAGAAACAGGAACAAAATACAAAAGAGACCGTGAGTATGCTGGTTTATGGGTATCTGGTGATTCTTTTTGCCGGTTTACCGCTGTATATGCAGAACAAGCTGGTGATGATCGGAAATGCAAAATATTTGTTTTTCCGGAATACTACGCTGGTGCTGGGGGCTTTTGTGGTGCTGGCTGTGCTGTGGCAGGGGATCCGGGGAGAACGGAAGACAAAACGGATGTGGAAGAAAACAGATGTGTTTATGCTGTTGTATCTGGTGTCTGCAATTTTTTCTTATGGAATCAGTCCCTGCAGGGAGGATGTCCTTTTAGGGTATCCCGGCTGGTATATGGGGCTAGTGACCCAGGGATTGTTGGTAGGGATCTATTTTGCGGTATCCCGGTATTATGACGGCAGCAGAAGTATCTGGTGGATCGCCGGGATCACGGCAGGAATTGTGACATTTATCGGACTGTTGAACCGCCTGGACATCGATGTACTGGGAACTTTCCGGGGAATGGAAAACGGAGAATGGAACCGGACCCAGCTGTTGTCCACCATCGGTAACAACAACTGGTATGCAGGCTATATCAGTGTGACGGCAGGTATCTCTCTGGCAGCTGCTTATATGGGAAAACGACAGGGCAGAGTGTTGGGGATGCTTGGAAGCTTTCTTTTTTTGGCATCGGCTATTACCTCCAATAGTACCACGGCTATAATGGCAGCCTGTGGATTAAGCCTACTTTTGTTCCTTGTTTCTCTGCGGCAGAGAAGCCGGCTGCTGAGGGCATTGGAGATTCTGATGCTTTTGCCGCTTTCGATATTTATGGTCCGATTGTTCTTGTTGTTGCATCTGACCGGACTGGTGATAGCGGGGGATGTCGAAAAGAGGCTCTTTTTTACCACGGTATGGTATATTGTATTTGGTGCGGAAGCGGTGTTGTACCTGATCCTGCGAATACGCGAAAGGCAACAGCAAAAAGATTTTCTGGAAAGCGGCAAAATATACCGGATCGTTGTTGTTGCCGGAGCGGTGATGATATGTTCGGGAGTGCTTTTGGGATGTCTTCTTGGAGGAATCGTTGGAAATGAAATGGTGTCTGAGGCTGCCGACGGGCGATTGGCCCTGTGGAAGGTCACATTACTAACCTATGGAAAAGAAGGAGCGCTATACAAATTCTTCGGCACCGGTCCCGGAAGCTATTACCATATGCTCTATCAATGGGGCAGCGATGCCATGGACTGGATCAACAAAGGTCTTTTGGACAACAACATCTATTCCAACGCCCACAACGAATGGCTGACCCTGCTGGTCGAACAGGGATTCTTTGGCGTGACCGCCTACATTGGTATTTTTATCACAACCCTTACGGATCTGCGAAAAAAGATATCCCAAAGCCCGGAGTGCCTTGCTGTTTTCCTGGGACTGACCGGCTACCTGATCTGTTCCCTGTTTACTTTTCAACATGTATTATCCACACCCTTTGTCTTTGCCCTGCTGGGCATGGCAGAGGGTGTTTTATGTAAAGTCATCTTAATAAAGTCTTAAAGGTTTTTCCTGTTTTTTATTAATCGTTAATCTGTTACAATAAATTCATCAACGGGACATCTGTGGACAAAGCAGATGCCCGTCAGCGTAAGGGCTCCTTGCGCAGGAAGTGTCCGGGCTGCAGCCACCGGCACAGAAATGAGGGAGAGTATGTACAATATATTGATCTGTGATGATGAGAAGGATATCGTAAACGCGTTAAAGATATACTTGAATGACAGCAATTACCATTTTTTAGAGGCTTTTGACGGTGAGGAAGCCGTACATCTGGTAGACACGAATGAGGTGCATCTGGTACTGATGGATATTATGATGCCGAAGCTGGACGGCATACAGGCAATGATAAGGATCCGGGAGAAGAGTAATGTTCCGGTGATCCTGCTGACAGCCAAGGGTGAGGATTCCGACAAGGTGCTGGGACTTACGGTAGGAGCGGATGACTATATCACGAAGCCGTTTAATCCCATCGAGGTATCTGCCAGGGTGAAATCACAGCTGCGGCGTTATATGCAGCTGGGTGGCGGAAGTGTGCGGCCGGATGTGATCAGAGTCGGAGGGATTGAACTGGATGACAAGGAGAAACGGGTGACGCTGGACGGTGAACCGGTAGCACTGACCCCTACGGAATATGATATTTTAAAGCTGCTGATGCAGAATCCGGGGCAGGTATTTTCTCCGAGAGAGATTTATTCGAAGATCTGGAATGATCTGCCACTTGGCAGCGAGAATACCGTGGCAGTCCATATCCGGCATCTGCGGGAAAAGTTAGAGATCAACCCGGCGGAACCCAGATATCTGAAGGTGGTCTGGGGACAGGGCTACAAGTGTGAGAAGCAGGGATAAGAGCAGGCAGGAGCGCGGAGCTGCTCTGGGAAGTAAGGAGACAGGAATATGGATAACAGGGAAGAAAACAGCAGGAATACAGAACAGGACAGAGTGGATAATCCGGTGGAAAATACAGTGAGTACGATGGTAGAAACAGCTTTGTCAGAGAATAAAAGGGAACGAAAAAAAAGAGAAAAAGCCGAGAAAAAAAAGAATGCGCCGGCACAGGGAAACAGTCTGTTGGGCAGCACATTGGCAAAGATCATGGCATTTGTTCTGATGATCGCAGCCGCAATTGTGGGGGTGTTGGGACTCTATGGTACCTGCATGCTTGCAGACAGTGGAGCGTATTCCTCCGGTAAAATGATGTTTATCCATGATCAGCTGTTGTACCGGCAGGTCAATCAGGATCTGTATCGGATACGCGACTGGTATGAGAATGAGAGCTTGCAGACCATGGAAGCTTATTGCAGGCAGCGGAACATCTGGGTAAAGGTGGAGAGCTACGATCTGGATACGGATGAATTCCTGGGAGAATGGAAGAACGAGGATTATGTAGACAAGACAAATGATCTGACTTACCGGCTGGAGTCCCAGGTGCAGCATAGGAATGATAACACCTATATCAACACAGAAACTTCCTCTGCCTATGATGGCTATGAAAGTTATGGAAGCACTGAAAGCTCTGATATCATGGAGCTTGAACCATCTGTCAATACCGGGTCTGATGTGGAAAGCATGACGGCAGCGGAGCAGGAAGCCCTTTCCTCCGGTAATCTGGAGAAATATCTGGATCTGGGGGACAGCGTATCCTTAGGTGGAGAGATTTATGTGCCGGTTGACCGGGCGGAACAATATGCCAAATGGATGATCGAGGATGCCTTAAGTGAGACAGAACGGCTGCAGGAAGAGGCTGCAGAGGAAGCATTAGCAGAGCGTAACAAGCGTATTGTGGTTACCCTGACAGTGAATTCCAGCCTGCCGAAGGAAGATGAATATGCCCTGATCTATCATCAGGCAGAGCAGCTTTATGATAACCGAAATGTGATCCCCGTGGTATGCTGTGCGGGAACGGTACTGGCATTATTATGCTTTATTTTCCTGCTGTGCAGTGCCGGACATAAGAATGGCAGGGAGGGTATTACTCCCAGTGCGATCCATGAGATCCACCTGGATGTGTATACAGTGGTCGTTGCCGTTGGAGCTTTTACCGGTCTGTACCTGGCTTTTGGATGGATCGGTATGAACCTGTCAAATATGATCAATCTGATCGTGTTGGTGGTACTGTTTGCAGCAGAGGTGATATGGTGTACCTTGTATTTCATGGAGCTGGCCATCCGCCTGAAAATGGGAAAATGGTGGCAGAATACGATCCTGTATAGAGTGTTCCGGTTCTTCGGAAGATTCTGCAAGAGAGTTTTCCGCGGTATTGTGAAATTGATCCGCGGGATTCCTATGGTATGGAGAACAGCACTTTTGTGCCTTGCAGTCTGCGTGGTAGAGTTTTTCGGTTTAATGCTGTTTTATAATAATACAGATGTATTACTCTTTTTCTGGGCCATAGAGAAATTTATTCTGTGCGGTGCGATTACTTTTGTGGCATTGATGTGCAAAGAACTGCAGGAGGGCAGTGAAGCATTGGCGGACGGAGATCTGAATTATAAGCTGGATACCTCCCATATGGTATTGTCCTTCAAGGAGCACGGAGAGAACCTGAACCGCATCGGCGAGGGGATTTCCGCAGCCGTGGAGCAGCGGATGAAGAGTGAACATCTGAAGACGGAGCTGATCACGAATGTGTCCCATGACATCAAGACCCCGCTGACTTCCATTATCAATTATGCGGATCTCATCGGAAAAGAAGTGTCCGGTGATGCGAAGGATACCGGAGACGGTGTCGGCACAGAGACTGCACAGGAGAGAGAACAGCATATATCGGAGTATGCCGAGGTGCTGCTGCGTCAGTCCCAGAAGTTGAAAAAGCTACTGGATGATCTGTTGGAGGCATCCAAAGCTACCACCGGCAATCTGGAGGTCCATCCGGAGGTCTGCGATGTGTCGGTACTGCTGTCACAGGCGGTGGGGGAATACGAGCAGCGCTTTTCTGAAAAAAATCTGGAGACCATCGTAAAACAGCCGGAGGAGACCGTGAAGGTCATGGCGGACGGCAGACATCTGTGGAGAGTGTTCGACAATCTGTTAAACAATATTTACAAATATGCCCAGGCAGGAAGCCGTGTCTATCTGAATGTAGAGCATGACGGACAGAATGCGAACATCATTTTCCGGAACATGTCGGCCTACCCGCTGGAGATGTCACCGGAGGAGCTGGAAGAGCGGTTCACCAGAGGGGACAGATCCCGCCATATGGAGGGCAACGGACTGGGACTGTCCATTGCCAAGAGCCTGACGGAGCTGCAGAAGGGCGATATGGAGATTGTCACGGATGGTGACCTGTTCAAGGTGGTGATCACGCTGCCGGAGACGATGTAAACTGTTTTTGTAACTCTGAATAATTACAAATTTTCTAAAAATAGTATTGACAAAACAGAAAAGAAAGATTATTCTTAGACACATAAACAACATTCATAAGTTTACCAAACCTGTGAGGAAGAGTAGTAAGCCTTAGGAAATTTTACAGAGAGCCGTGGATGGTGGGATCACGGTAAAGGAACTTTCGCCGAATGGACTTCCGAGGCTGGCCCGAGAACAGATCAGTTTTAGGCGTCAGCGGGATTCGGACCCGTTATCAAGCCGATGGATATGATAGTATCCAGAGAAAAGTGGACATAATTCGTAAGGAATTGTCAAATTGAGTGGCACCACGATGATGAGCAGGAGCTTATTACCGTCTCAAATGTATAGGAATATACATTTGAGGCGGTTTTTTTATTCGGGGTTCAGTAATCTTATGAGCAAACTAATTTCAATTGCGTGGATACGCAGAAAGAGAGGAATAAGATTATGAAGAAGAGAATTTTAGCAGCAGTATTAACCGCAGTTATGGCAATGGGTGCCCTCACCGGATGCGGCAGCACAGGAAGCAAGGATAACTACACCATCGGTATTATGCAGTACGCCGTACACGGATCTTTGGATAACTGTCGGGAAGGATTTTTACAGGGACTTGCCGAGGAAGGCATCGTAGAGGGCGAGAACCTGACGATTGAATATGTCAATGCACAGGCAGACAACGGAACCTCCGCCATGACAGCCAGCAATTTCGTAAGTAAGAAAGTAGATATGATCTGTGCCATCGCAACTCCTTGCGCCATGGCAGCATATAATGCTACAATGAATACAGATATTCCCGTGATCTACACCGCAGTATCCGATCCTGTGGAAGCAGGTCTTGCCAATGAAGACGGTACTCCCGTAGGCAACATCACAGGTACTTCCGATGCGTTAGCAGTAGATGCACAGTTAAAAATGATCCGTGAGGTACTTCCCGAAGCGAAGACCATCGGTATCATCTACACTACCAGCGAAGCAAACTCTATCAGCACCATCGCAGAGTACAAGGCTCTGGCAGGTAACTACGGATTCGAGATCGTGGACAGCGGTGTTACCGCAATGTCTGAGGTGGCTCTGGCAGCAGCGGATGTCGCATCCAAGGTAGACAGCATTACCAACCTGACCGACAATACCGTAGTAAGTGCATTGCAGACCGTACTGGATGAAGCTAATAAAGCAGGCATCCCGGTATTCGGTTCTGAGGTAGAGCAGGTTAAGGCAGGCTGCGTGGCATCCATGGGTCTGGAATATATCGAGCTTGGCAAGCAGACCGGTAAGATGGCAGCGAAAGTCCTGAAGGGAGAGGCAAAGGCTTCTGAACTGAACTTCGAAGTGATCTCCGAGCCCAGCCTGTATGTGAACTTCGCAGCAGCAGAGAAGATCGGTCTGGAATTACCTGAGAACTACAAGACTGATGCTTACCAGTCCTTTGATGAGATCGTGGTACAATAGGAGGTTTTTATGGCACTATTATTAAGCGTACTGGAACAAGGAATGATCTACGGCATCCTGGCACTGGGTGTTTACATTACCTATAAAATACTGGATTTTCCGGATCTCACGGTCGATGGCAGCTTCCCCTTTGGGGCTGCCATCACTGTGCGTCTGATCAATGGCTTCGGCGTACCGGCGATCCTCACGCTTCCCATTGCGTTCCTCGGCGGAGCACTGGTGGGAATCTGTACCGGACTGATCCATGTGAAATTAAAAGTCAGAGATCTGCTCTCCGGTATCATCATGATGACCGGTCTGTATACCATCAATCTGTGGGTGGCAGGCTCCGGCTATGTAGCTATTTTTGATAAGGAAAATATTTTCAACAACAGCTTTGTGAATAGTATTACTCCGGGCTTTTTGGTAAATTTCAAAAATGTGATCATTATTTTCCTGATCACCATGGTAGCAAAATATCTGTTAGACTGGTACATGAGCACCAAGTCCGGATTTTTACTTCGTGCCGTAGGTGACAATGATACCATCGTTACCAGCCTCGGTGTGGACAAGGGACTGGTGAAGATCGTGGGTCTGTCTATTGCCAACGGTCTGGTATCCTTAAGCGGCTGTATCTATGCACAGCAGCAGAGAAGCTTTGAGATCTCCATCGGAACCGGTGCGGTAGTCATTGGCCTTGCCAGTGTTATCATCGGCACCAGTCTGTTCAAGAAGGTAACATTCTTCCGTGTGACCAGCAGTGTAGTGGTAGGATCCATTCTGTATAAGGCATGTGTGGCAGTTGCCATGTTTGCAGGCATCAGCCCCAACGCCATCAAGCTGATCACAGCAGTCCTGTTCCTGATCATTCTCGTGATCAGCATGGACAGAAAGAAGGTGAAAGCATGCTAGAGCTTATCAATATCAATAAAAATTACAATCCCGGCTCGGTCAACGAGCTGTGTCTGTTCAAGGATTTCAATCTTACCGTAAAGGACGGAGAATTCGTATCTGTCGTAGGAAGTAACGGTTCCGGTAAGACTTCCATGCTGAATATCATCTGCGGAAGTATTGCGGTGGACAGCGGCAGGATACTGATCCACGGAGAAGATATTACAAAACAGAAGGATTATATCCGTCAGCGCCGGATTGGCAGAGTGTATCAGGATCCCTCCAAAGGGACCTGTCCCAGCATGACAATCCTGGAGAACATGTCCATTGCGGAGAATAAGGGCAAGCCGTATAATCTGGGACGTGGTGTAAATAAGGCAAAACTGGAAACTTATCGTGAGATGTTACGACCTCTGAATTTAGGTCTGGAGGATAAGATGGGTGTGCAGGTCGGTTCCCTCTCAGGAGGACAGAGACAGGCGCTGGCACTGCTCATGGCGACTATGACACCGATTGATTTCCTGATCCTGGATGAGCATACCGCAGCGCTGGATCCCAAGACCGCGGAGATTATCATGGAACTCACCGACCAGGTCGTGAAAGAGAAGAAAGTGACCACCATTATGGTCACTCATAACCTCCGCTATGCCGTAGAGTACGGCAACCGCCTGATCATGATGCATGAAGGAAAAGCTATCCTGGATAAGGCTGGTGAAGAGAAAAAGAGCATTAACACGGAAGAGATTATGGGAATCTTCAATAAGATCAGTGTAGAATGCGGTAACTAAATTGAGAGTTACGCGAGCAATGAGCCGCGCATAGGCAAAATAAGAACCGTGATTGGGAGCTTGCTCACAAATCACGGTTTTTATTTTTGCCGTGATGCGGCGAACGCCGCGATATGAAATAAGATTGGAAGAGTCTTTTGCTGGCAATCTTATGAATAGCGTGGATCATTGCAGATGCCATCTGCCACCCGGGGAGATCTGTTTGTATTAAAAGCACCATTTTCTGCTAAAAAAATACAAAAACATGAGATTTTGCCATGTAAAAAACTGCTATTTTCGCTGAGCGTGCAAAATGAAGATATTCCGTACAAAAATTCCTGATTTAGAAGTTTTTTTGTACGGATTTTGCTATTTTGATGCGATTTTCACCAAAGCAATAGAAAGAAGGTTACGCGGCTGTTTCGCTAACTCTCTGTTGTAGGACAAACATATTACTGCCCGGAAAGTGATTTTAGAAAACCAAGCGGTATTTTTATCGAAGAATCCATGAAAACGTTCTAAAAATTACTGCTTCGGATAGGATGCTTCCATTCCGGCAGTAAATTCCAGTCGCTGTAAAAGAAAATCGCATTAAATTTACTGCTTATAAAGCACAAAATGGATTTTAGGCAGTAAAGATCGGAACATCAAAACAAAAATACCACCCAGGAAGACAACAAAGTCATCCGGGTGGTATTTCACTAACTCTCAGTTTATTTCTTTTCTGGGCGTAGATTTTCTAATACTTCATCCGGTACATACAGCTTCCCCCAGCCGGTTCCGAGGTCGATCTTGGGCTTGTTGGCGCCGTGGAAGTCGGAGCCGCCGCTGATCTTCAGGTCGTATTTGGAGGCAAGTCCGCGGATCTGGCGTTCCTCGGCGGTATTGTAGGTGCTGTAAATGGCTTCGATGCCCACGAGGCCGATCTTTTTCAATTCCGCTACGAGAGTATCCAGACGATCATCGCTCATGTGATAGAGGATCGGATGTGCCAGCACCGGTACGCCGCCGGCCCCCAGGATCAGCTCCACAGCCTGAGCGGGAGTCACCTTTTCCCTTGGAACAAAGCAGGGGCAGTGATCGCCCACGTAGCGGTCAAATGCTTCCTTCATGCTCTGGATATAGCCGTGGGAGAGGAGATATCTTGCAAAATGAGCTCTGGTGATAACCGCACCGGGGAATTCCGCCAGAAGTGCCTCGTAAGTAATGTCAATGTCATGCTCTCTGAGAAGCGCACACATTTTTTCATTGCGGTTCTCGCGGGAACGAATGAAATCTTCTAAATAGTGTGCAAACTCCGGCTGGCGGTAATCAATGAAAAGGCCAACCATGTGGATATCTTTGCCCTGATATTCCGTAGACAGTTCAATACCGGGAATGATCTCAGGCACGCGAGGAGCGCCAGCGCCAGACTGAGAAGAAACCGGAAAGCGGTCGTCTGCATCGTTATGGGAGGAAATGACTGGTGATGCCGCCTGAGCCTGCCGCAGTTCCTCCGCATATCGGATCGCCCGGTCCAGTCCGTTTACCGTATCGTGATCGGTGAGAGCGAAGGCGGTTAAGCCTTTTTGAATTGCATAATCAACTAATTCTTCCGGGGTAAAGGTACCGTCGGAACAGGTGGAATGTACATGAAGATCTACCATATTTCTATCCTTTCTGAGATTATTTTTGGGGACTGGTCCGCATTAACATACATTAGAGCTAGTTTTTGCGTATAGAGACAGTGTTTGTAAATATTACATGTTTTAATGGAGATCATTAAACGAAACAGAATTGGGAAATTAACAAAATGGATGTCGGCAGCACCGGCATCCATTTTATTTCGTCTTAGTTCTCGTCGTCTTCGGTCTGTGCGGTGAATACAGTACGCTTTCTTGCCATTTCATCGCTTGCCAGATACTCATCGTAGGTAGTGATCTTGTCTACCAGACTGCCATTCGGCAGAATCTCGATGATACGGTTGGCAGTGGTCTGTACGAACTGGTGGTCATGACAGGAGAACAGTGCCACACCGGGGAACTTGATCAGACCGTTGTTCAGCGCGGTGATGGACTCCATGTCCAGATGGTTAGTGGGCTCATCCAGGATCAGACAGTTGGCGCCGCTGATCATCATCTTGGATAGCAGACAGCGAACCTTCTCACCACCGGAGAGGATGCGGACCTTCTTCACACCGTCTTCGCCGGCGAACAGCATACGTCCCAGGAAACCACGGACATAAGTGGCATCCTTTACGGGAGAGTAGCCGGTCAGCCAGTCGGCGATGGTCATATCATTGTCGAACTCTGCGGTATTGTCCTTCGGGAAGTAGGACTGGGAAGTGGTAACACCCCACTTGTAGGTTCCCTCATCCGGCTCGATCTCTCCGGCAAGGATCTGGAACAGTGTGGTCTTTGCCAGCTCACAGCTTCCTACGAAAGCCACCTTGTCTTCACGACCCAGAGTAAAGGAGATGTCATCTAACACCTTTTCTCCGTTGATGGTCTTGGACAGATGCTCCACAGCCAGTACTTCGTTACCGATCTCACGCTCGGGACGGAAGTCGATATAGGGATATTTTCTGCTGGAGGGCTTAATGTCATCCAACTCAATTTTTTCCAGGGCACGTTTTCTGGAAGTAGCCTGCTTGGATTTGGAAGCATTTGCGGAGAAACGGGAGATAAACTCCTGTAATTCCTTGATTTTTTCTTCCTTTTTCTTATTGGCTTCCTTCATCTGCTTCACCAGCAGCTGGCTGGACTCATACCAGAAGTCATAGTTACCGGCATACAGCTGGATCTTGCCGTAGTCGATGTCGGCGATCTGGGTACATACCTTGTTCAGGAAATAACGGTCATGGGATACCACGATAACGGTATTCTCGAAATCGATCAGGAAGTCCTCCAGCCATGCGATCGCATCCAGATCCAGATGGTTGGTAGGCTCGTCGAGCAGTAGAATGTCGGGGTTACCGAACAGTGCTTTCGCTAACAGGACCTTCACCTTCAGACTGCCGTCTAAATCTTTCATGAGAGAGTAGTGAAACTCGGTGCCGATGCCCAGACCGTTTAACAGCATGGCGGCATTGGATTCTGCTTCCCAACCGTCCATCTCAGCGAATTCTGCTTCCAGTTCGCTGGCACGGATGCCGTCCTCATCACTGAAATCTTCCTTGGCATAGATGGCATCCTTTTCCTTCATGATCTGGAAGAGACGCGCGTTACCCATGATAACGGTATCCATAACCACATTCTCGTCGTATTTGAAATGATCCTGCTCCAACACGGAGAGACGCTGACCGGGGGTGATGACGATATCACCTTTGGTGGTGTCCAGCTGACCGGACAGGATCTTCAAAAAGGTGGATTTACCGGCACCGTTGGCTCCGATGAGACCGTAACAGTTGCCTTCGGTAAACTTGATGTTGACATCTTCGAATAATGCTTTCTTACCCACACGGTAAGTTACGTTGTTTGCACTGATCATTCTTAAACCTCTTGTTATTCTTCTTATTAAATGTGTTACAAAGCCACCCTTACCATTATACATAAAAGCCCACATATTTCAAGGAAAAAGTGTGAAATCTTGACAGAGTAAAATATTTATGTAAAATGATTACTAAAAGATATGAACAAGGTTCATTGGCATAATGGAGGTTTGCATGGCAACGATTAAAGAGATTGCAGAGATCGTGGGTGTGTCGAGCGCAGCGGTCTCCAGAGTATTGAATTACGATGAAGGAATTTCCGTCAGTGAGGAAACGAGAGAGGCTATTTTTGCCACAGCGGAGAAGATTGGCTATAAGAAAAAAGTTATTTATCCGAAAATTGAAAACGTTGCACTTTTGTATTTTACAGATAATGAGGATGAATTGGAGGATGTGTTTTACCGCGGTGTCAGGGAGGAAGTTATAAAGCAGGCAAAAAAAATGAATATCCGACTGCAGATTTATGACCGCAGAGATGGCATGAGCGTGATCCCCAGAGATCTGAATGCCTTTATTGCCGTAGGCTGGCTGACCCGCAAAGAGATCAATCAATTGTATAAAATCTGCCCCAGAGGAGTGTTCATCGGCACATCACCGGATGAAAAATTGTTTGATGCGGTTAGACCCAATATGGATTCCTTCGTGACACAGATGGTAGATTATTTTGTGGAAAAGGGTCATAAAAAAATCGGATTTATTGGCGGAAGCGACCGGAATATTGATACGGGGAAGCCCTCCATGGATATCCGAGAATGGTCCTTTCGGCAAAGTGTGGCATATTATCATTGTCTGGAGGAGGAATATATCCTGATCTCGGAGAAATTCACCGTGGATGAAGGTTATCGCATGGGAAAAGAATTACTGAAAAAAAGTTCCCTGCCCACCGCATTGTGCATTGCGAGCGATACACTGGCAGTGGGAGTATTGCAGGCACTGAATGAAAAAGGGATACAGGTGCCGGAGCAGATGGCGCTTTTCAGCATCAATGATGTGAATATAGCCAAATATCTGTCTCCGCCGTTGACAACCATACATATTGATATTCCCTGCATTTGTGAGACGGCATTGGATCTGCTGCGAAACCGGGTGCTGTATGGTGGCAAAGTGACAAAGCTTATCTTTGTGAACGGGATTCCAATTTTTCGCAAGAGCTGCTAAATCAATAATAAGTCAATGAACAATAAATAGAAAAAAGTTAAAAGGGAGGTGACGGAACAGACCTCTCTTTTTGTATGCTTATTTTGTATAAAACTGACAAAAGATACCTGCCAAATTTGGCAATAGGGTAAAAAAAGAACAAGAGGCATTGACGAAAAGAGGTAATGATGCTATATTTTTTCTAAAGGTAAATAATTTACTATAATAAAAGTAAAACATTAACTTTAGAAAGATTGAAAGGAGAAAATTAATGAGAAAGAAATTTTTGGGGATTTTGTTGGCGGCAGGAGTAATCGCGGCAATGACAGGATGCGGAAGCACAAACAATGTAGACGGTGAGAAAGCAACAGCAGATGAGAATGGTAATTATCTAATTAATGGTAGCTTTGAAGAGGCTGATTTTACCGGATGGACGGTAAATAATGTGAACGATTCCACAGAGGAACTGGATATCTATGATCGTGATACTGACTGTTTCGAGGGGGTACAGTCCCTGCATTTTTATTCCGGTAGCAGTAATGTGGATTTTTCCGCAGAACAGACGGTGAACGGACTGGAGGAAGGCACTTACAAACTGACGGCACATATCCAGGGAGATGCTGCAGGGGATAAAAACGCAACGGTGTATTTCTACGCTGTGGTAAACGGGGAAGAAATCAAAGTGGACGGAGAACTGAACGGCTATGTGAACTGGTACACTGCAGAGATACCGGATTTGAAGCCTGCGGACGGAGAAATCACGGTAGGTGTACGTGTTACTACAGCACCCGGCGGATGGGGCACCATCGATGATCTCACGCTGGTGAAGGAGTGATCATGGAATTTATCAAGGGTATGGACATCTCTATGGTGAAGGAACTGGAAGTCAGCGGAGCGTCCTATTACATAAACGGAAAACAGGAGGATCTGTTTCGTATCCTGAAGGAGTGCGGAACGACCATGGTACGGCTCCGGATCTGGTCAGACCCGTTTGATGAGATGGGTAACTCCTACGGTGGCGGGGGCAATGATTTACAGACTACCATAGAAATTGCCGGAAGAACTGTGGAAAACGGAATGGACTTTATGTTAGACTTTCATTACAGCGATTTCTGGGCAGATCCCGCCAAACAGATCAAGCCGAAGGCATGGCAGAAGCTGCGGGGAGAAGCGTTGGAGACTGCAGTGTATCTGCATACCGTGAATACGCTGAAGGCACTTAAGAATCACAAGCTAATTCCGAAAATGGTGCAGGTCGGCAATGAGATTACCAAGGGTCTTCTCTGGCCGGACGGTTATGTGGAGCAGACGGAGAATATGGCAAGGCTTTTGCGGGCAGGGATCCGGGGAGTGAGGGAAGAGTGCCCCGGGGCAGGAATTGTGCTGCATTTGGATTTCGGCACCAACAATGAGCTTTACAGGCAGTGGTTCGACCGGATCGCACCGTTTGCATTGGATTATGATGTGATCGGAATGTCCTACTATCCGCACTGGAACGGCTCTCTGGAGCAACTGCAGAATAATATGAACGATATCAGTGCCCGTTACGGCAAGAATGTACTGGTGGTAGAGACTTCCATCGGCTATACTACGGATACCCTGGGATGTAAAGGAATCGTCTATTCCGAGAAGGAAGAAGAGGCTACCGGATATCCTGCCACACAGGAAGGACAGGAGCAGTTCTTAAGGGATCTGATGGCTACAGTCAGGAAGGTCAAGGAGGACAGAGGAATCGGTGTGTTTTACTGGGAACCCGCATGGCTCCCGATTCCGGATTGTACCTGGGCGAGCACGAGCGGAAGTCAGTATATGCAGGAAAAAATGGCAGCCGGCAACGCCATGGCGAATATGGCATTATTTGATGCAGCCGGCAATGCCAACAGTGCCCTGCTGCATATGAAAACAATGTAGGTGAGGAATGACTATGAAAAAAGGAATCATATCGATGTTGTGCATTGCACTGGCGGTGGGGACACTGACCGGATGCGGAAGTAAAAAAGAGGATAACAGACTGGTGATCTGGACGAATATGAACGTGGAAGTGGATACGCTCCAGAAATATGCAGATACCTGGGGAGAACAGAATGGATATGAGGTGGAGGTGATCCACCAGTCCCCGTCGGTGCAACAGTTTGCACAGGCGGTGAAAAGTGCTGAAGGACCGGATGCTGTAGTGGGTATCCCAAATGACCAGCTTGCGGATTATGTGAATGCAGGCCTGACAGCGGAAGTACCGGCAGAACTTTATAATGATGCGGATTTTTCCGAAGCTGCAGTTCAGGCATGCTATGTGGACGGCAAAAGATATGCAGCACCTCTTTCTGTGGAGACAACCGCTTTATTCTATAATACGGACATGGTAGAAAAAGTGCCTGCGACCTGGGAGGAACTGGTGGAACAGGCAGTGGAGAACGGCGGTGTGCAGTTTGATGCCACCAGTATCTATTATGATCTGGGATTTGTCAGAGCCTGCGGCGGCTATATTTTTAATTATCAGAATGGTGCTTATGATACGTCGGACATTGGCCTGGCAAATGATGGGGCAGTACAGGCGTATCATTTCCTTGATGATCTGTGCAACCGTTATGGCCTGATTACGGCAGATGTCACGGCAGATATTGCCAGAAGCAATTTCCAGAACGGAAAATGTGCGTACTATATTGGAGGCCCTTGGGATATTGACGGTTTTACTTCGGCAGAGACACCCTTTGGCATCACGGAGATGCCGACATTTCACGGTCAGGCATTCGTAACACCGGTGGGAACCCAGGTAAGCTTTGTGGGTAAGGACAGTGATAAACAGGAGCCGGCATGGAGTTTTATCAAATATCTGATTGAAAACGGTGCAAAAGATCTGTATGAAGCAGGTGACCGCATTCCTGCAAGACTGTCCGATCAGGAACTGGAAGAGATCAGGGAGAATGCTTACGCGAAAGCATTTATCGTACAGATCAATCAGGGAGAACCGATGCCTACCGTATCCGAGATGGGTCAGCTATGGAGCATTCATGTCAATAATATCCGTTCCATGTGGTCAGGTGAGCAGACTCCAGAGGAAGCGGCGAAAAATATGGTGGCGCAACTGGAAGAAGCTGTTGAATTGATGAATTCAGGAAAGTAGTGAAGATATGAAGAAGAAAAAGAATGGTATGGCATATGCCTATCTGGCACCCACACTGATTACCATATTGTTGGTGACTTGTCTGCCAATTCTGTATACGGTTATTTTGTCTTTCACGAATTATAATATGTACCATTTGGGAGATTACACTTTTGTGGGAGCAGACAATTATCTGACAGTTTTTTCCGGGAGTATTAAAAGTGTGTTTTTCCCGGTGCTTGGGTGGACGATATGTTTTGCGATATTCAGTACGGTGGGTTCCTATGCTATGGGACTGCTGCTGGCAATTCTTCTGAACAATCCGCATATGAAGGAATCCAAAATATATCGGGCAATACTGATCGTACCGTGGGCATTGCCGTCCACAATCGCTATTCTTGCATGGCAGGGATTGCTAAATGAGCAATACGGCGGGATCAATAATCTGCTTCATGTAATCGGAATTGCATGGAACATCCCATGGCTGACGAATCCCCTTTGGGCGAGGATTGGGCTGATCATTGTCAATGTATGGCTGGGATTTCCTTATATGATGAATGTCTGTCTGGGCGGTTTGCAATCCATCTCCACGGAATATTATGAAGCGGCGGAGATTGACGGGGCATCGAAGTTTCAATGCTTTAAAAGTATTACACTTCCCATGGTGACGAAGCTTTCTATCCCGTTGGTGATTTCTTCATTTGCGGCGAATTTCAACAATTTCGGAAATATCTATATGATAACACAGGGCGGTCCTGCCAGAGTAGACAACCAGTTCGCCGGTTATACGGATATTCTGGCAAGTACGACTTACAAAATGACTACATGGTCTAACCGGTACGAGTTGTCTGCTACATTTAGTGTACTGATCTTTATTATTGTCGGAACATTTACATTGGTGAACATGCATTTGTCCGGCTCATTCAAGGAGGTGGATTAAATGCTTGGCAGAGAGAAAATGAACGGTTCGGAAATGCGTGCGCTCTGGGGAAGCCGTATTGTAATCTGGATCACCATAATACTGGTGCTGTTTCCGGTAGTGTGGATCGTAATGTCTTCTTTTTCGGCGGGCGACAGTTTTTTTCTGTCCTCTCTCTTTCCGGAAAAGTTCAGTGTGGAACACTATGTGACGTTGTTTCGGGAGACGGATTTTACTGTATGGGTATGGAATTCCCTAAAGTTTTGCGTTATTGTGGCGACGATCCAGCTTGTGATCACTTCTCTGGCGGCATATGCATTCGCGAGACTGCGTTTTATCGGGAGAAAATATGGACTCATGTCGCTGCTGGTGCTGCAGGTATTTCCCAACAGTATGGCAGTGGCAGGCTACTATATTCTGATCTATAGGTTTGGGCTGGTTGACAGCAGTCTTGCGTTAATCTTTGTGCTGGCGGGAGGCAGTGCATACAATATCTGGCTGTTAAAATCCTATATTGATGGTCTGCCGGTGGAACTGGATGAGGCAGCAATGGTAGACGGGGCGAATCAGTTTCAGGTGTTTTACAAGATTATCATTCCGCTTGCCATGCCGCAGCTTGCGGTGATCTTCCTGTTTTCTTTTATAGCAACCTACAGCGAATATGTAATCACATCGATTTTTTTGCAGACACCGGGAAAAATGACGCTGGCGTTGGGATTACAGTCTTTTATCAGTGATCAGTTTGCTGCTCACTGGACGCTGTTTTCAGCAGCAGCGGTGATTTCATCCTTGCCAATTATGATTGTTTTCATGTGTCTGCAGAGATTTATCCAGAGTGGACTGGTGGCAGGCGGTGTGAAAGGATAAGCAATATAGATTTTAAAGACATAAATTTTACATAGTAATGATTGCTAGGAGGACCTCCCTTTGATAAAATGAATTTATCAAAGGGAGGTTTTCTTATGGAGACAAAATTAAATTACAAAAGAACGTTTCTGATCGGACTGGCTTTTCTTAGCATCTGTTCCTTCTGGCAGATGTATGACAACATCATCCCCCTGATCCTGCAGAATACCTATCATCTGGGCGAGACCATGACGGGAGCGGTGATGGCATTAGACAATGTGCTGGCGATCTTTCTGCTGCCGGTGTTCGGTACGTTGTCAGATAAGGTACATACGAAGCTTGGCAGAAGAATGCCCTTTATCGTGTCGGGTACGATCCTGGCAGTGATCTTCATGATGTTACTGCCGATGATCGACAATGCAGAAAAGGCAAGATGGGGCACCGGAGAGTCCTTCAGTAACCAGGTGATCTTCCTGGCGGTGCTGTTTTTCACCCTGGTGTCCATGGGACTGTATCGTTCCCCGGCAGTAGCACTGATGCCGGATGTAACCCCGAACCATCTGCGCAGCCGTGCCAATGCGGTGATCAATCTCATGGGAGCTGTGGGCGGTGTCTATGCTCTGATCATGATCAAAGTTCTGGTGGGCAAAGGTGAAACACCGGATTATCTGCCTTTATTTGCAAGTATTGCAGCAGTCATGGCGATCGCTGTGGGAATTCTCGTGATGACCATCCGGGAAAATAAGCTGCGGGAAGAAGTCGAGAAGGCAGAGGCGGCAATTGCAGAAACAATAGAAGAAAAAGCGATGGCTGAGGGCGTGGAAGCTGTCGGTGAGATCGAGGCAGTGGGAGATACCGGAGCGGTAAAAGCTTCCGACGGGAAAAAACAGACAGGAAAGACGGAAGGCACCAAGGGGATGCCGAAGGAAGTGAAGCGGAGTATGTATTTCATGCTGGCGTCTATTTTCTTATGGTTTACCGCATATAATGCCGTGACCACAGCCTTTTCCCGCTACACGAAGGTAGTATGGAAGATGGAGGGCGGAAGCTTCGCCAACTGTCTGATGGTAGCGACGGTAGCTGCTATTCTGAGTTATATTCCCATTGGAAACATCTCTGCGAAGATCGGTCGTAAGAAGACTATCATGGGCGGTGTTCTGCTGATGGCAGCCTGCTATGGTGGCGCAATTTTTGCCAGAGAATATCACCCCATCATCAATGTGGCATTTGCCCTGATCGGTGTGGCATGGGCAGCCATCAATGTGAATTCCTATCCGATGATCGTGGCCATGAGCAGTGGCAGCGATGTGGGGAAATTCACCGGAACCTATTATACGTTCTCCATGGCAGCGCAGATCCTGACTCCGGTACTCTCCGGATTTCTGCTGGAAAACGTATCCTATAACACCCTGTTTCCCTATGCCCTGTTCTTCTCCCTGATGGCATTCCTTACTATGACCCAGGTACGTCACGGCGATGTGAAGCCCCAGAAGAAGGAGAGCATTCTGGAGAACTTTGATGTAGATGACTGATGCGGATAACTTCGGTATATACTTGGCAGGACGATACAATTTGACAAATGTGTTGTAAGCTCTTTGGAGAATCTTAAGAAATACCTACTTGAAAATAAAAGAGTAGTGGATTAAAGTAAAAGGCAGCGAATCTATACTGTGATAGAAACGGTATGGATTCGCTGTAAAAAGTTACAGGAAGATAGAAGGTTATAGGAATGAAAGTATTAGGAATCTTATTGATTGTTTTGGTGGTTCTCGCAGTTCTGTATTTTCTCATGATCATGCCGAGGATGCTGCACAAACCGGACACAGCCCCTTTTAAAGAATGGCTCTATGCTCACAGAGGTCTGCATGACAATGCCACAGACGCTCCGGAGAACTCCATGGCAGCATTCCGCAAGGCAGTGGACGCAGGCTTCGGTATCGAACTGGATATTCAGCTGACGAAGGATAGGATTCCCGTGGTGTTCCATGATTTTACCTTAAAAAGAGTCTGCGGCGGCGAAGGAAAAATCTGCGATTACACTTATGAGGAATTGCAGCAGTTTCATCTGTGTGAGTCCACGGAGAAGATCCCGAAGTTCGAGGATGTGCTTAAGATGGTGGACGGAAAAGTACCTCTGATCGTGGAGTTCAAGATCGAGCGTACCGACCTGTCCCTGTGTCCCATTGCGGATAAGATACTTCGGGCCTACAAGGGAATGTACTGCATGGAGTCCTTTAATCCGCTGGGAGTGTGGTGGTATCGCAAGAATCATCCGGAACTGGTGCGCGGACAGCTGTCCGATGCTTTCCTGAAGGAAGGAGAGTATGTGGGAGTATTGTATTTTATCCTGCAGAATCTGCTGTTGAACTTCGTGACGAAGCCGGATTTCGTGGCATACAATCATCATTATCCCGAGATCCTGTCAAGAAAGCTTTGCAGAGGCCTGTATCATAATACCGCAGCAGCCTGGACTATTAAGAGCCAGCAGGAGCTGGATGAAGCAAGGAAACACTTTGATGTTTTCATTTTTGACAGCTTCGTGCCGGAGGCAAGAAAGTAGAGGAAAATAACACAAAAGGTCGGTTCCATGATATCTTGGAAATCGGCCTTTTACTATATGCGATATTCGAGGAAAAATCATGTATACGAAAGCGGAACTGAAACAGCAGTTACAGAACGCAGGACTCACCGGAAAAGAGACGATCCTGATCCATTCCTCCATGAAAGCCATCGGAGAGGTGGAGAGCGGAGCGGATACTGTGCTGGATGCCTGGATGGAATATTTCGCGGACGGGTTATTGTTACTTCCGACCCATACCTGGGCGAATGTGAATGCAGAGCATCCGGTGTATGACTATCGCAGCACACCGTCCTGCGTGGGGCTGCTGACGAATCTGTTCCGGCAGAGAGCAGGCGTAGTAAGGTCTCTCCATCCCACCCATTCGCTGGCTGGCTTCGGAAAAGGAGCCGCAGAATATCTGGCGGGGGAGGACGAGAACAATACCCCCTGTACCCCGGGAGGAGCGTACGACCGGCTGAAAGACTGCGGAGGGAAAATTCTGTTAGTGGGTGTGGGGCACGAACGCAATACTTACATCCACAGCGTGGAAGAAGTGCTGAATGTACCGAACCGGCTGGCGGCGGAGCCTATGGAGCTTTTGACGATCCTGCCGGACGGAAGCAAAAAGAAAGTATATATGCGGAAACATTACAATGCGATGCAGCCTCATATTTCAGAGGATTTTGTGAAATTAAACCAGGCATTTCTGGATTGCGGAGCAGTGGAAGAAGTGGTATTTGGAGACGCGAGATGTCTCCTGTGTGATGCTGAAAAAGTATTCCGGGTGGTGCGGCATGTGCTGGCACCGGATCCGGAATGTCTTGTGACGAAGCCGGAGATCCCCACAGAGCGGTGGAGAGGATTCCGGGCATGAAAAAGGATCAGTCCTAAGGGACTGATCCTTTTGGTTTGTCTTGCTATTAAGCTACAACAGTAACGTTGGTAGCACGGATCTTGCTGCTGTTCTGAGGATCGCACTCGGTATCGAAAGTTACCTTCTGGCCCTCTTCCAGAGACTTGAAACCATCAGCATTGATTGCGGAAAAGTGTACGAATACTTCCTCGCCGTTAGCATCGTTGGTGATGAAACCATAACCCTTCTGAGCATTGAACCACTTAACTGTACCGTTATTCATTATTGGTACCTCCTTTAATAATTCAGGCTTTGCCTGATCCTTTTGATGATTCTAAAACGTAGGACAAAAAAATCACATATTTTTGTAAAGCATCCGTGAAAAAGTAGCAATGTCTTACAAAAATATGTGAGATCAATGACTTTCATTTAGAATACGGTTAGAGTATACCATTGCCCCGATCGAAATGTCAATAATTATCTTTGATTTTTAGACCTATTTTCTTATGGAAAAAGCATATGATTTTAAGAGCAACAGGATGCGGAGAATGACGATGGATCTTAGATTTTTGGGAAAAGTATTACAAGGGGCGCTGATCGGTCTTGGAGCGGTACTCCCGGGGATATCCGGAGGCGTTTTAAGTGTAGTGTTCGGAGTCTATCGACCGATCATGGAGCTTTTGTCGGATCCGGTACATAAGTGGCGGACCCATCTGCCGGAATTGTTCCCTTATATGATCGGATCGGCAGCAGGATTTTTAGGGGTGGCAAATCTGTTATCATATGTATTAGAGACTTATCCGGAGCCTTCTGTCTGCGTGTTTGTGGGACTGATCGTGGGAATGCTTCCCTCGTTGTGGAGAGAAGCGGGAGAACAGGGCAGGAATGTGGGAAATGTGATCTTATCCTGCGTGACATTAGTGGCAATGCTTCGTCTGTTATTCTGGCTGCAGAATTTCCAAAATACCGTGGAGCCGGGATTTTTCAGCTTTTTGTTCTGCGGCTTTGCCTTTGCTCTGTCGGTGATCGCTCCGGGCATGAGCTTTTCAACAATATTGATGCCCTTGGGACTGTATACGCCCTTTGTGGAAGGGATCGGTCATGTGAGACCGGAGGTTCTGCTTCCGGGAGTAGCAGGGTGCGTGGTGACTTTCATCTGTCTGGCAAAACTGGTAAACCGGCTGTTTGAGAGGCATTATGCGTTGATGTTTCATGGAATTTTCGGGATCGTCGGTGCAGCTACGGTGATGACCGTTCCCTGGGGCAGCTTTGCAACATCGGCGGATGCGGCATCCCGGAATCTGTTCTGTATGGCGGCGGGGATCGTGACAGCGATACTCTTGGATTTTATGAATGAAAAACTGGCATGTTTTCCCGAAAATGAGACAGAATAAGATGTAAGAGTCTTAGTTATGGAAAAAGGAAGGTAGAAACATGCAGATGTATGCTGTGGTGGCAACGGGAGTGCTGGGACTGCTGATCGGTTTCTGGTTGGGCAGGAGCATCCGGTGGAATATGGAAGAAACAGAAGAAGAGGCGGTCAACAGACAGGAAGAGAGAAGAATAACAGGGAACAGACAGCTTGTTATGGAAGGCACCGCCATAGGGAGCCCGGTGAACGGCGAGATCAGGAAAATATCGCAGGATACTTTGCAGGACACAACGGAAGAAGCGGCGGATGACAATACGAAGTGCATTACCATCCTGCCGGCGGATGGAAGAGTCTATGCGCCCACTTCGGGAAAAGTGCTGAAGCTTTATCCTATGGGCAACCGGATCCGTTTCCGCACAGACAGCGGGGTGGAGCTGCTATTGAATATCTGTAAGGATAAAGAAGAACTTCATAGCAACTATTACCGCTGCAATGTCCTGCCCAATGAGATCGTGAGAAAAGGCAAGCTTCTCGTAGAATTCGATCAGGAAGGGCTGGCGAGAGAAGGCGTGGATACGGCGGTGACAGTGGAGATGTGTCAGACACCTGACCGGGGACGGATCGTTCGTACCTGGAAGGATTATATCCGGGCGGGCGAGGAGCTGTTGTGGGTAGATTCCGTCTGCCTGCGGTAAGCTCCCGGAGTGGTATGGAAGGTATCCTGAAAGGCACGGAAAAAGGTACGGGAGCTGCCAAAGCCGGCATCCAGCGCAATCTGTGTCACGGAGAGCTCTGTGGACAGCAGAAGGTCTCTGGCATAATCAAGTCTTCTGGAATTCATATAATCCGGGAAAGTGGTGTGGAATTTTTCCGTAAATATCCGGGAGAGGACAAAACGGCTGACACCGAATTCTTTCGAGAGACTGTCCAGGGACAATTCCTTCGTGTAGTTAGCATCCAGATAGAGAAGCAGCCTCTGCTCCAGCTCCAGATCCTCCGTGCTTTTCCGGGTCTGCAGGGGGAGAGAGGGTAGGAGATCTGCCAAAAGGAGCGTCAGATACCCTTCCGCATAGATCTGCACATCAGAAGGAGTGGGACGATCTTTTTCCATGGTGGAAGCCAGAGCCTCAAGTCCCTGTAAGGCAATGTGGCTGTGCTCCGAGAGGGTGGAGATGGCAAAATCATTGCGTGAGGGCTTTTTATTCTGGAAAAAATGTCGGAAGGAATGACAGAAATCCGGCTCGAAGATACAGAGTAGATTCTGACCGGGTTCCACATGTTTTAAGCCGTGCATCTGGTTCGGAAAAACGAGGACACCCTGACCGGGAGTCAGCGGAAATTCCTGCTGTTCCACAGTGACCGTGGTGGAACCACTTAAGACATAGATCAGCTCCAGCTGTCTGTGAAGATGGACGGCATAAGGATTATTCTTGGACAGATACAGATAGAGTTGTTCTTTACGATTCTGATAAAAGAAACTCAAGGTGTTTTCCTCCTGCAACTTTTGTCACTATTATGACATTTATTCTATTGAAATGCAAGATTTGACACAAACTAATGGGAAATTGACACGCGATGTGACGGGATATCTGCTATACTGGTTTTATAAAATACGAAACAGTAGCAAAAGGCTGCGGAATGGAGATACTATGGACAAGACGAAGATACATAAAATGTGGATCGCCGATCAGGGCGACGGCACTTATACCAACCCGATCCTGTATACGGATTACTCGGACCCGGATGCCATTCGTGTGGGAGAGGATTATTTTATGATCGCTTCCAGCTTCTGCAATACCCCCGCAGTACCGCTGCTGCATTCGAAGGATCTGGTGAACTGGAAGGTCATCAATTACATCATGGATCAGCTTCCTTTTGATTATTATGACAAGCCGGTGCACGGCTGCGGTACCTGGGCTCCCGCCATCCGCTATCATGAGGGTACTTACTATGTATTCATTCCCATGCCGGATGAGGGGATTATGATGTGCAAGACCACAGACCCGTGGGGCAAATGGAGTGAGCCTGCCTATGTGCGTAAGGTCGTGGGTTGGATCGATCCCTGTCCTTTCTGGGATGAGGACGGCAAAGCTTATATGGTGACGGCTTTCGCCAGAAGCCGTATCGGCTTCAAGAGCATGCTGTATATGTCTCCCATCGAACCGGACTGCTCCGGGGTGCTGGATGACGGTCAGTTCATCTATGACGGTCATGCGACACAGCCCACCATCGAGGGTCCGAAGCTGTACAAGAGAAACGGCTATTACTATATCTTTGCTCCGGCAGGGGGCGTGAAGCCCGGCTGGCAGACCGTACTGCGGTCGAAAAATATTTATGGTCCCTGGGAAGAAAAAATTGTCCTGCACCAGGGCAATTCTCCCGTCAACGGACCTCACCAGGGCGCCTGGGTGGATACGCCGGACGGACAGGACTGGTTCTTACATTTTCAGGATGTGGGCAATGCGGGACGTATCGTACATTTACAGCCCATGCACTGGGAAAACGACTGGCCGGTGATCGGAGTAAATGCCGTGGACGGCTGTGGTGAGCCGGTACTGCATTATAAGAAGCCGGAAGTGGGAGCTACATACCCCATCGATACCCCGGAGGACAGCGATTTCTTCGAAGGCGATCGTTTAGGACTACAATGGCAGTGGAATGCCAATTATAAAAGGGAATGGTATGATCTGAAAGACGGTCAGCTCCTTCTTCATGCACAGGCGGCGGATCCGAAGACACAGCTGTGCGACATCAGTAATCTGTTATTGCAGAAGTGGCCTGCACCGGAATTCTCTATTACCACCTGTCTGCAGCTGGAGCAGATGAAGGACGGTGATGTGGCAGGACTGGTATCGTTAGGCGGATGTTATACGGTACTTGCGGTGCAGAAAATCAATGGAAAAATGCAGTTACAGCAGCGCACCGGCAACTGGACGAAGGATGATGAGATACGCACCGGTCTGGGAGAATGGAACAGCGATGTGATCTATATGCAGATGAAGGTGGAGAAGGAGACTTACCGTACGTTCTACGTGGGAACCACGGAGGAAAACTTACAGCCTGTGGGACAGATGGTGGAAGCAACTCCGGGCCGCTGGGTCGGTGTCAAGGACGGACTGTTTGCCATCAACGAACAGGGTGTGTCTGGCGGTTCGGTGGCTGCGGATTATTTTGTATATCAAAGGCTGTAGAAAATACCATTTACCTTATTTACAATGCAATGACAATGTACTATTTTGGCAGATGTTAATGTAAGGATAAAGGAATGATGTAAATTATGCCGGAAGAGAAAAAAATGTTATTTTCACAGGATGCATTGAGAAAATTACTGTGGCCGCTGATCATAGAACAGTTTCTGGCGATCGCAATGGGAATGGCTGACACAGTGATGGCGGCCAGCTGTGGAGAAGCCGTGGTATCCGGAATCTCCCTGGTGGACAGTATCTGTGTGTTATTGATCGGTCTGTTCACGGCCATGGCCAGCGGCGGTGCAGTTGTGGCGGCGCAATATATGGGACACGGAGATAAGAAAATGGTAGGCCGGGCCTCCAATCAGCTGTTTATAGCGGTTGGGGGTGTGGCCCTTCTGTTTATGGCCATAGCATTGGTCTGGAACAGGGGACTGCTGGCATTGCTTTACGGCAATGTGGAAGCGGATGTCATGAGTGCTGCAAGAATTTATTTTTATATTGTTGCGGTGTCCTTTCCTTTTCTGGGAATTTATAACGGTGGTGCAGCATTATTCCGTGCTGTAGGAGATTCCAAGGTGTCCATGAAGGTGTCACTGGCGGCGAATCTGGTGAACGTAGTGGGTAATGCGATATTGATCTACGGTGCAGGAATTGGCGTCACCGGTGCTGCCCTGTCCACACTTTTTTCCAGAATCTTGTCAGCAGTGCTGATCGTAATGCTTCTTAAGAAAAGTGACAAGATCATCATGAGCAATGATTGGCGTCTGGATACCGAAATTCTTGGGAAAATCCTGTACATCGGTGTACCGAACGGTCTGGAGAACAGTATTTTCCAGATCGGTAAGCTTCTGACCACCAGTCTGATCGCCGGTTTTGGAATGGCAGCTACGACGGCAAATGCCGTAACGGGCAGCATTGCGAGCTTTCAGCAGATTCCCGCCAATGCCATCGGTGTGGCAATGATCACTGTGATCGGACAGTGTATTGGCGCAGGAGAGACAGAGCAGGCAGTATATTATCTGAAAAAAATGATGAAAGTAGCATATACCTGTATGATCCTGCTGGGCATTCCCATGATTATTTTTGCTCGACCGATCTGCGGAATCTATCATCTGAGTCCGGAGACAATGAAAATAACTGTTTTTCTGTTATGTTACAGCTGTGTATGTTGTATGCTGGTGCATCCGTTGTCCTTTGCACAGTCGAATGCGCTTCGCGCTGCGGGAGATGTGAGATTCACCATGATCGTGGCGATCGCTTCCATGTGGCTCTGCCGTGTGGGCATGGCATATATTTTGGGACAGGGTCTGGGACTCGGCGTCATCGGCGTCTGGATCGCTATGACCATGGACTGGGTCGTACGGGCATTTTTGTTTACTAACAGGATACGGACGGGAAAATGGCTGAAGTATAAGGATCGGCTGGTGAAGTAAATCATGGTACTGTGCTAAAGTTTTACATTGACAGAATTTGTAATGTGTTTTAGCATGTTTTTATAGAAATAAAGTCGGGGTCAAGCATGTGGGCTTAGACCTTTTGATCCTGGCATCATAGAAAAATACATAAGCACATAAAGTGCAGAAATGAGGCAGAACATGAGTAAAAAGCCCTATGCAGAGCGTAATTTAAAATTTGAGACATTGCAGTTACATGTGGGACAGGAGCAGCCCGATCCCGTGACCGGTGCGAGAGCTGTTCCCATTTATCAGACATCTTCTTATGTTTTCCGCAACTGCGACCATGCAGCAGCACGCTTTGGACTGGAAGATTCCGGTGAAATCTACGGTCGTCTGGGCAACCCTACCCAGGGTGTCTTCGAACAGCGTATTGCGGCATTGGAGGGCGGTACCGCAGCTCTGGCAGTAGCCAGCGGAGCAGCAGCCATCTGCTATACGATCCAGAACCTGGCAAAACAGGGAGATCACATTGTTTCTGCAAATAATATATATGGCGGAACCTACAATCTGCTGGCGCATACCCTGGTGGACTACGGTGTGACTACTACTTTCGTGGCTCCTTCCGATTATGACAGGATCGAAGCAAGCTTCCGGGAGAACACCAAGGCTCTCTACATCGAGACCCTGGGCAATCCCAACTCGGATGTGGTAGACATCGAGCGCCTGGCACAGATCGCTCATGCACACAAGGTGCCTCTGGTAGTGGACAATACTTTTGCTACCCCTTATCTGGTACGACCTTTTGAGTACGGCGCAGATATCGTGGTACATTCTGCAACCAAATTCATCGGCGGACACGGCACCAGCTTAGGTGGTGTGATCGTAGAGAATGGTAAATTTGACTGGGAGGGCAGCGGCAAGTTCCCTCATCTGTGCACTCCGAATCCCAGCTATCATGGTGTGACTTTCACTAAGGCAGCACCGGGCGCGGCTTTTGTGACTGCTATCCGTGCCATGCTCCTTCGAGATATGGGCGGCTGCATTTCCCCTTTCCATGCTTTTATTTTCTTACAGGGACTGGAGACACTGTCTCTGCGCGTGGAACGTCATGTGGAGAACGCACTGAAAGTTGTACAGTATCTGAACAATCATCCGCAGGTAGAGCGTGTGCATCATCCTTCCGTATCCACCGATCCGGAGCAGCAGGAGTTGTATAAAAAATATTTCCCGAACGGAGGCGGTTCCATCTTCACCTTCGAGATCAAAGGCGGCAAGGAGACAGCGAAAAAGTTCTGTGATAATCTGGAGCTGTTCTCACTTCTGGCAAACGTGGCAGATGTGAAGTCTCTGGTCATCCATCCGGCTTCCACCACCCATGCACAGCTGTCTGAGGAAGAGCTGAATGAGCAGGGAATCTACAGCAATACGATTCGTCTGTCTATCGGTACGGAGAATATTGATGATATCATCGAGGATCTGGAAGGCGGTTTCCAGTCTGTTTAAGGAGAGACCATGCTTTCATTAGCTGTTTTCTATTTTGTATTTTTAGGAACAGAGTATCTGTTTGATAACCGGATGGCGTTATATACGGATCCCACAGGAGTAGTGCTGGCGCAGAGCTATATTCTGGGAGTCAGTGCACTGGGTTTTCTGGCATATTCTCTGATAGAAAAATGGAAAAGTAAATCCGGGAATCCCACTGCATTCAAGGCAGCGGGATTCTTCTTGTCGGTGCCGGTGATCGTAGGATATGTACTGCTGTTTGCCGGGACCGGGTACCGGGTACTATTGGGCAGCGGGTGTTTTCTGTTCCTGATACTGGGATATCTGGGCAGCAGGACACACTACCTGGCGGCACAGCTGCTTAGGGGAAGCAGGCATCCGGCGAAGATCGTGAGTGTGGCTTATGCTGTGGGGCTGCTCCTTCAGTTCCTGAACCACAATCTGCTGTGGGGCGAGACAGTGGAAGGTATCTTCCTGGCGGTAAGTTTTGTGGTGCTGTGGATACTGACTGTCGGAATGGAACAGAGTGTACTGCCTGGATATCGCAGGAGACAGAAGGCAGAGGACGGAGAAACGGTGTCGGTGAAAAACGCGCAGGACGGTGCTGCTGCGGAGCGGATTACATGGAAGAATCCCCGGCTGGCAGGTGTAGCATTGCTGGTGACGGTTGTTCTGATGACATGTATCTTTGCTACACTGGACAATGCTGTGACATTGGCGCATGCAGCGGGTACCATGGATATCGGTCAGTGGCCGAGACTGTTCTTAGCACTGAGCGGACTTTTGGCAGGAGTACTGTTTGATCTGAATAACGGAAGATATCGTGGACTGATCATGTATGCGGTGACGATCCTGTCGACCATCTGTGTGCTGATCATCGAAAGCGGTGGACCGTTTCTGCCGGGACTGCTGATCTTCTATGTGTCTGCGGGATTTTTCGTGGTGTTTTTCACGAACGGATTTCTCCAGCTGTCCTATCGCATGCAGGATGGCAGGCTATGGGCAGGTATGGGAAGAGCGGCGAACAATCTGGGCGCTGTGATCACAGGAGTAGCTTCCGTAAGCCTGCTGACTGGAGAAGATCATATCCTGACGGCAGTACTGGCACTGGTGCTGTTCGTGCTGATCAGTGTGGCACTGTTGTGGTATTATAGTTGTACGCAGATTGTAAAGACTCCCGAAGAAATGGAAAGTCGCGAAATGTCTGGCAGTCAGAGCCGGCTGGAGAGATTTGCAGAATCTTTTGATCTGACGGAACGGGAGCAGGAAGTGCTGCAGCTTTTGCTGTTGTCCGATGATGGAATGCAGGAGATCGCCGACAGCCTCTTTGTCTCACGCGCGATGCTCTATCGGCATGTTTCTGCGCTGAATGAGAAGACCGGCACCAGAAGCCGCATCGGACTGATCCAGTTCTACTACAACTGGGAAGAAGATAAGAAATAGCGAGAGAGGCACAGCCCTGTGAGGGACTGTGCTTTTTTAATTCATAGGAAATTTCTTCCTATGAATTAAAAAAGCTCCGCAGGGATCGCACTGCGGCGGTTATGAAATATGTCGCAAAAGCGACCCGCCGCAGGCGGAGAATCTCGCAAGCGAGATTCTTTTTTATTGTGCGCCTTGCAGCGCACGGCGCGCGGGTATGAGAGAAGGATTGACGATGAGATACCCACGAACGCAGAAAATGCGTGGATTTGGCAGGTTGAGACAAATGTCAACTTGAAAAAAGTAGGTGTTCTATGAGTATATATACGTATATATACAAAAGGAGGACATGCGCAGATGTACAAAAGCAGAAGAACGATATTTGGTTTTTTACTTTCACTGGTGTTGCTATTGGGAGCTTTGCCGGAATTTCATGTAAGAGCAGAGGACAACAGCCAGACATATACGGTGGGCGCGGATAATCATACACCGTGGAGCAGTGTGCAGAATGGTGTATTCCAATATGCTGCCGGTAGTATGAAAATAGAAGGAGCCGGATTACAGGGGGATGCTGTACAGGCAAATGTGGCAGCAGGAACAGAGCTTACCATAACACTGACACCGGACACGGATTGTGTCCTGAGAAGCTTTATGGTGAATGGTCAGAACATTGCAAAAGCAAACATGACCCCAAATGGTGCTTCGTATATTTATAAAACCAAGGTAGAAAATGCGGAACTGAAATTTGAACCCATGTTCGAAGCATCAGGAGGAAATGTACCCGGACCGAATCCGGGAACGGGAAACAATATCTGTTTTCGATTAGAAGGTGACGGTATCTCTCCAAACGATTATGCCACATGGAAAAATAATAATATCGAAATCTATATAGGAATTGAAAATACCTATAAGACTTTGCAAGAATGGATCGGGGAAAACAAAATTTCCGTGGATGGAGCAGAATACAGAGTGGACGATTCTGTGGACACGGTAAAAGTATATGTACTTAACAGCGGTTCAGGAAAATACATGATTCAGGGAGCCGGAAGTTCACAGGAAAATGCGGTGACATGGACGGAAAAAGGAATCCACTCCCTTCAGGTAGACAAAGAGAGAATTACAATAACATGGGGATATGATTCGATAACCTACGGCGAGGATGCTTATCTGGAGCATGGCACAGCCCGGATCATTCAAATCAATGATGCTGTACCCAATACCAACGATCCTTATGGAAACAATGCAGGAAACAACAGCGGTGGAAATCTGGTGGTACAGCCGGGGGATAAGGTTACCGTGGAATTGAAGCCGGATTACGGATACCAGTTGAAGGGAGTTTCACTAAACGGGATGAGCCTGGCAGCGGCAAAGGATGTTTCCACATTTACCTTCACGATGCCAAATACCCAGATCCATTTGAAAGGAATATTTGGAAAAGCGGATGACATGGTGGATATATCAGCTGCGAAGGAAGTGACTTCCGCATCCATCAGCAACGGCGCCAATGCAGCAGGAAGCGGCAATCTGCAGCTGACAGTTGCCGACAGTACCGGATACGATATGACGGCGGCACAGCAGAAAGTGGCCGGAGCGGTATCGGCGCAGGCAGTGGAACTGGATCTGAACCAGATCGTAGCCAAAGGGGATGGCACGAACTGGGAAACAAAGATTACGGAATTTACCAATCCGATAACCTTAAGTCTTGGAATCAACAATTACGATGCAAATTATGACTACGTGGTAGTGAGAGATCATAACGGAACTACCACTGCATTGCCTACGAAAGTGATCGATGGAAAAGTCACCTTCGAGACCAATCAGTTTTCTACCTATGTCATTGTGAAAAAGGAAAAGACGACCGCAGGTACCAGTACCGGTGGAAGCTCTCACGAGGATTCTAAAGGAAACGATAACAACAGTTCTGATGCACAGCCGGCTACAACACAGGCAGTTACGCAGGAATTGGACGTAGTACCGAAGACGGGAGAAGACATTACAGCTTATGTAATGGAAATCATGTTACTTTTCGGGGGAATTCTTCTGATTACCATGGGAATCTTACTTCAGAGAAAGCACGGATAAAAAAGCATTATTAATACCAATTAATACAAAAGGAAATCAGGAAATAGCTATCGATTGGTATAAATCTACCTTGCAAAACAGAAATAAGTTCAGTATAATATGAACGAAAACACAAAACAGTCAGCTGAAAGGCCGCAGTAATGCGGCTTTTCTAAGGCATAAAAGTTAGCACAAACTAACCACACAACTATATACAGTGGTTAGACAAAACTAACGGAAAAGAAATGGCAAAAAAGCAAGAAAGTGAGAGATGTCCATGAAATACAAGATTGAGAAGAACACCGTACAGGAGACACTGATCATCCCGCTTTATTCCAGGAAGCTATGCTCGGAGTTGTATCCGAACCTCTATCGGGACGAGATGGCGGTACACCTGATCGATCAGATCGACTATGACTTTTCACAGGTGGAGAAAAAATCCCACGGCCTGATGCAGCGTTTCGGTTCGCTGGAGGTTGCCATGCGGCAGAATGACCTTGCGTGTGAGGTACAAAATTACCTGGCAGACCATCCTGATGCAGCGGTGGTCAATTTGGGCTGTGGACTTGACGGTACCGGCAGAGCCTGTGACAATGGCAGCTGTAAAATTTACAATCTGGATTTTCCGGATGTTATCGCTGTACGAAACCAAATACTGCCAGCCGGAGACCGTGAGGAAAATATTCCCTGCAATTTGAATGATACGGAATGGTTTACCAAAATCGACGCGTCCGGAGGGGCGATATTCTTTGCCTCCGGAGTATTCTATTATTTTCTGACGGAGCAAGTCAGGACGCTGGTACAGGCAATGGCTGACAGCTTTCCCGGCGGTGTGCTGGTATTTGACGCGGCGAACCGGACAGCGGTTAAGATGATAGCAAAGACATGGCTCAGGAGCGCTAAAATTCAGGATGTGGGCGCGTATTTTGCGGTTTCGGATGCGAAAAGTGAGCTTTCCACGTGGGACAGCAGATTGCAGGTCACAAGCCGTGGCTATATGCTGGGCTATAATGATCTTCGAGACCCTTCCGTCAGCGGATTATTCCGCTTCCTCGCCAGAACCGGCGACAGAATCATGAAGATGCAGATCGTAAGGATCTGTTTTGGTCAGAGATGAACTGGCAGGAATTAGAAAGTGCCTCTTGACAAATACCCTGTGGGGGTATATCTTGTAACTATACAAGATACCCCTGTGGGGTATTTTGTATCGCTGCAACAATTAGTCCTTCTACATACATTGAACGCTGTTATGTGATCGGAGGACAATAAAGAATATGTGGGCATTTAGAAAAAATAGCAGGAACCGGCTTCAGAATGGGAGAAAGTATGGCAGAACAATTAAAAGAAAAATTAGAAGAGAAGGGTATGGAATGCTGTCATTGTCATCAGAAAGCAACACCTCGCTCTGAAAAAGAAAGAAAACAATTACAGAACCGTTTAAGCCGCATGACGGGACAACTGAACGGTATCAGCCGGATGTTGGAAGAAAACCGATACTGCGGAGACATCCTGACGCAGGTGGCTGCGGTGGAGAGCGCTCTGCAGGCTTTTGGCTATGCAATACTGAAGGAGCATATGGAGACCTGCGTGGTGGAAGAGATCCGGAAGGGGAATACTGCTATCGTAGAGGAAGCAGTGGATCTGGTGAAAAAATTGAAATAAGTAAAGGCATGACTGCAGATAAAACTGTAAATTTGTGCGGTAAGGCACTGAAAATAACGGAAACTTTGCAGGTTATGGAAAGGCAGGGTTATTTTTATGAAGGAAAGATATCATGTTACGGGAATGTCCTGCTCTGCATGCTCTTCGCATGTGGAAAAGGCAGTCAATAAACTGGAAAATGTGGAAAAAGCATCCGTGAATCTGTTGACAGAGACCATGGATGTGACCTATGACGAGACGAAGATCACTTCGGCGGAAATCATTGATGCTGTGGTGAAAGCAGGCTACGGCGCTTCGGTAATGACCGAAGGCAGTGCGGCAGGTGCAGGCGGACAGAGCACTTCCGGGAATGCGGGAAGTACAGGAAGGTCCGTAGCCGACGGCAAGCAGGAATTGCAGCAGAAGCTGGATGCAGACGCAAGAGCCATGAAATGGCGGCTTGGAATCTCCATCGGCTTCCTGATCCCGTTAATGTATGTATCCATGCACCACATGCTCAAAGAATGGTTCGGGATTCCGGTTCCTGCATTTATCGTGAATACCATGCACGGCAATGCCAACGCCATGAATTTTGCATTGACACAGTTTTTACTGTTGTTGCCGATTCTGTATGTGAACCGGAAGTTTTTCTCCGTAGGATTTAAAACCCTGGCGCACCGCAGCCCGAACATGGACAGCCTGATCGCCTTAGGATCCGGCGCGGCGCTTGTGTACGGAATTTTCGCCATGTACCGGATCAGCTATGGCTTAGGCTACGGTGACATGGCAGTAGTAGAGCATTATTCACACGATCTGTATTTTGAATCCTCCGGTACGATCCTGACCCTGATCACGGTCGGAAAATATCTGGAGAGCCGTTCCAAGGGCAAGACCAGTGAGGCTATTACCAAGCTGATGAATCTGGCTCCCAAGGTGGCGATCTTTGTAACCGAGGACGGACAGGAGAAGGAAGTGCCTACGGAGAGTTTGCAAAAGGGCGACATTTTCCTGGTAAAGCCCGGAAGTCTGGTACCGGTGGACGGCATCGTGCTGGAGGGTAACTCCAGTGTGGACGAAGCAGCCATCACCGGTGAGAGTGTCCCTGTGGAGAAGCAGGCGGGTGACCATGTGGTCTCTGCTACCGTGAACAAATCGGGTTTCTTAAAATGTCGTGCGGACCGTGTCGGCGATGACACTACGCTGGCACAGATCATCCGCCTGGTGGAAGAAGCCAGCGCCAGCAAGGCTCCGATTGCACAGCTGGCAGATAAAGTGGCAGGAGTATTTGTGCCTACGGTCATGACCATTTCCCTGATCACCCTGATCGTGTGGCTGATAAGCGGTGCTACCGCGGAATTTGCCATTTCTACAGCCATTGCCGTACTGGTGATTTCCTGTCCCTGCGCGCTGGGACTGGCAACTCCGGTGGCTATCATGGTAGGGACCGGCGTAGGAGCAGGTAATGGCATCCTGATCAAGACCGGGGAAGCCTTACAGCAGGCTAAGGAGATCGACACTGTGGTACTGGACAAGACCGGAACCATTACAAGCGGCAAGTTAAAAGTAGAAGAAGTAGGCGGTTATCAGAGTGATTTTCCTGCGGATGCCATGATGCAGATCGCGGCGGCACTGGAGAAAAAGAGTGAGCATCCGCTGGCAGAGGCGGTAGTGGAATATGCGGAAAGCTTCCAACTGACAATTCCGGAGATCGTGGATTTCAAGGCAACCTTCGGCCGTGGTGTGGAAGGTGCTCTGGCAGCAGATTTCCATGCAGAGAAAGTTGCAAAAAAGGATGGTCCTACGGCGGTATTTTATGCAGGGAAAAGGGATAGTACTGCGGATGTACCGGAAAATTCAGGCAAGATCGCAGAACAGAATCCGGCAACCGGAATTGCAAGATCAGATGCAGACAGTGTGACATTCCCGGCAGGCACAAAGTTCTATGTAGGCAATCTTGCATTTTTACAAGAGAAGAATATCATACTGCCGCAGGGAGCCGCAGAAGGTCTGAACCGGATGGCAGACGGAGGCATGACACCGCTTCTGGTGGCGCAGGAAGGAAGATTCTTAGGGATCATCGGTGTATCAGATACTGTCAAAGTCACCTCCTATGAAGCAATCAATGCATGGGAGAAAATGGGCGTCAGAGTCATCATGCTGACCGGAGACAACCGCCGCACTGCGGAAGCCGTACGGCAGAAGCTGGGGATCTCCGAAGTCGTGGCGGAAGTGCTGCCGCAGGATAAGGAGAAGAAGGTCAGTGAGTTAAAACGCCAGGGACACAGGGTAGCAATGATCGGTGACGGTATCAACGATGCTCCCGCACTGGCAGCGGCAGATGTGGGTATGGCGATCGGCGCAGGTACAGATGTCGCCATGGAGAGTGCCGACATTATCCTGATGAAAAATGATCTGCGGGATGCGGTGACTGCCATGAAGCTGAGCCGTGCAGTGATCCGCAACATCAAGGAAAATCTGTTCTGGGCATTTTTCTACAACTGCATCGGCATCCCTCTGGCAGCAGGTGTGTTGTATCCGGCATTCGGAATCCGCTTAAATCCCATGTTCGGTGCGGCGGCCATGAGCTTGAGCAGTATCTTCGTCGTGACGAATGCATTGCGGTTGAAAGGGTTTAAGAGCGGATTCACCCCGCTGAAAAAAGGAGCACCGGAAGCAGCCCGTAAGGAAATAGAGTTAACGCATGCAGCTGCGGAGAAAGAACAGTGCATACTGAAAGCCCCCGCAGAGCAAAATAACAGACAAGATGTAAAGCAGGAGAAAGAGAGGACAAACACAATGACAAAAGTAATCAGTATCGAAGGAATGATGTGCAACCACTGCACCGGAACCGTACAGAAGGCACTGGAGGCAGTAGAAGGCGTAACCGCAGTAACCATGAGTCTGGAGCAGAAGAACGCTACCGTGGAACTGGCATCCGATGTGGCAGATGATGTACTGGCTAAGGCTGTGACGGATGCCGGCTATGAAGTAAAGGGCGTTACAGCAAAATAGGTCTGACCTTTGTAGCCGGATAGGAATAGCAAATGATGAAAAAATGGCGCCGCCACCGTGTTGCGGTCTGCTTTATGAGCAGACGGAATGCGGTGACAGCGCCATTTGGGTCTATAGCGAAAAAAGTGCTTTCCAGATACTTTTTTTATGTAGATATCATAGATTTTTGTGCGCGGTGGGTCTATACAGAAAAAATATCATTTTAGATACTCATATCATGAAAAATGAGTATCTGGAGAGCAAATTTTTTTCTATAGACCCAAAGTGAATCTTCTGGAGTGATATTATGGCAGAAAATGGGATCAGAAAACAAGATTTTTCTGCATAGACCCATGACTGATATCTCTTTATAATCATGCACGTCTGTTGTGAAATAGCGTAAGTGAAAGTGTATCAATCAATCGTATCATGGAAAATGCAAAGGGGAAATTATGCATTTTCGAAAGATTCTATATAAAGTTTATACTTTCTTAATTGATTTTCTTACACTATGTGTTATATTAACTATAGAACAAATGAAACAAGAGAGATTTTGAGATTGTGGCATCTGTCTGACGAAGGCGCGGACAAAGGAATTGGAACAAAACAATTCAAACAAATCAGTTCATTGTCTAAGAAATTAATGTGAAAAACAAAATTGTAACACCTTAGTGAGGAGGCGAACGATTATGAATATTGATAAATTTACACAGAAATCCATAGAAGCCGTCAACGGCTGTGAAAAGCTCGCCATGGAATATGGCAACCAGGAGATCGAGCAGGAGCATTTGCTGTACAGTCTGCTGACGTTGGATGACAGCCTGATCTTAAAGCTTGTGGAAAAGATGGAGATCCAAAAGGATCACTTTGTAAACCGTGCAAAACAGGCTCTGGAGAAGAGAGTAAAGGTGCAGGGTGGTCAGCCTTATGTCGGTCAGTATCTGAACAAGGTGCTGGTCAGCGCATCAGATGAGGCAAAACAGATGGGAGATGAATATGTCTCTGTGGAGCATCTGTTCCTTGCTATGATCAGGAATCCAAACAAGGAGATTGCCGAGATCTGGAAGGAATACGGCATCACAAGAGAGCGTTTTTTACAGGCTCTGTCTACCGTAAGAGGCAACCAGAGAGTTACCAGTGACAATCCGGAGGCTACTTATGATACTTTGGAAAAATACGGTCAGGATCTGGTGGAGAAAGCGAGAAACCAGAAGCTTGATCCTGTCATCGGACGAGACAGCGAGATCCGTAACGTGGTACGTATCCTGTCCCGTAAGACGAAGAACAACCCTGTACTTATCGGTGAACCCGGTGTCGGTAAGACCGCCGTGGTGGAAGGCCTGGCACAGCGTATTGTAAAAGGTGATGTACCGCAGGGACTGAAGGACAAGAAGATCTTCGCACTGGATATGGGAGCACTGGTAGCCGGTGCAAAATACAGAGGTGAATTTGAGGAACGTCTGAAAGCTGTACTGGATGATGTGAAGAACAGCGACGGACAGATCATTCTGTTCATTGATGAGCTGCATACCATTGTCGGTGCCGGTAAGACAGATGGCGCTCTGGATGCAGGCAATATGTTAAAACCTATGCTGGCCCGTGGTGAACTGCACTGTATCGGTGCTACCACACTGGATGAATACAGACAGTATATTGAAAAAGATGCCGCTCTGGAACGTCGTTTCCAGCCGGTTATGGTAGAAGAACCCACCGTGGAGGATACGATTTCTATCCTGCGTGGACTGAAGGATCGTTACGAAGTATATCATGGTGTTAAGATCATGGATAATGCGCTGGTAAGTGCAGCCGTACTTTCCAACCGTTATATCACCGACAGATTCCTGCCGGATAAGGCGATCGACCTGGTGGATGAAGCCTGCGCCCTGATCAAGACCGAGATGGACAGTATGCCTACGGAGTTGGATGAACTGCAACGTAAGGTGACACAGCTGGAGATCGAGGAGACTGCTCTGAAAAAAGAGGATGACCGGATCAGTAAGGAACGTCTGGCTGATCTGCAGAAGGAACTGGCAGAGTTAAAGGATCAGTTCAATACGAGAAAAGCACAGTGGGATAACGAGAAGGCATCCGTAGATAAGCTTTCCAAGCTGCGTGAGGACAGAGACCGTATCAACAATGAGATCCAGATCGCAGAGCGAGAAGGAGACTATGAGAAAGCGGGCAGATTAAAATACAGCGAACTTCCTGCACTGGAGAAACAGCTGGAGCAGGAGGAAAATAAGGTCGGCGAATCGGATATGTCTCTGGTGCATGAAAAGGTATCGGAGGAAGAGATCGCAAGGATTATTTCCCGCTGGACCGGTATCCCGGTAGCCAAACTGACCGAGAGTGAGCGTAACAAGACCCTTCACCTCGACGAAGAACTGCACAAACGTGTAGTTGGACAGGACGAAGGCGTGACCAAGGTTACGGAAGCCATCATCCGTTCCAAAGCCGGTATCAAGGATCCCAGTAAGCCCATCGGTTCCTTCCTGTTCTTGGGACCTACCGGTGTAGGTAAGACGGAGCTGGCGAAGAGCCTGGCAGCAGCACTGTTTGACGACGAGAACAACATGGTCCGTATCGATATGAGTGAATACATGGAGAAATATTCTGTCTCCCGTCTGATCGGTGCGCCTCCCGGATACGTAGGATACGAAGAGGGCGGTCAGCTGACCGAAGCTGTCCGGAGAAAACCTTACAGCGTGGTATTGTTTGATGAGATCGAAAAGGCACATCCGGATGTATTCAATGTACTGTTACAGGTACTGGATGACGGGCGTATCACCGATTCTCAGGGTCGTACCGTAGATTTCAAGAATACCATCCTGATCATGACCTCCAACATCGGTGCAAGCTACCTGCTGGACGGCATTAACGAAGACGGCACCATCAAGCCGGAGGCAGAGGCAGCAGTCATGAACGACCTGCGTGCACATTTCCGTCCGGAATTTTTGAACCGTCTGGATGAGACGATCCTGTTCAAGCCTCTGACCAAGGATAATATCGGCGGCATTATTCATCTGATCATTGCCGATCTGAATAAGCGTCTGGAGGATAAGCAGCTGACGATCCGTCTGTCGGACGAGGCTATGCAGTACATCGTGGATAACGCATATGATCCGGTCTATGGTGCACGACCTCTGAAACGTTATATTCAGAAGTATGTGGAGACCCTGGCTGCCAAGATGATCCTGGCAGATCAGGTGGAGGAGGGCGATACCATCGTCATTACCGTAGAGGACGATAAGCTTTCCGCCAAATGTGAGAAAGGCTCTAAAAATAAATAAACAGTAATACAAAAAGCGAAAGTGGCAGACTTGTCATTTTCGCTTTTTTCGTTTAAGATGTTATAGTAATAATATTTTAAAAGCGAGGTTTTTTTATGATACCACAGGATCCGGTCATGTTATTAAGCTTTATCAATCTGAAACTCCGTGACTACTACGGAAGCCTGGAGCAGCTCTGCGATGATCTTGATGTGAAGGAACAGGAGATCAGGGATAAGCTGGCATCCATCGATTATCATTACAATGAAGAGAGGAATCAGTTTGTATAATACAACCAGCAGTTTTACAGGAAAAAAGGGAACCAGATGTCTGATCTGCACCGGCTGCGGCAGATGTCCCGGAGTGATCCGGGGGATGCAGGTGGTGACGGAAAAGCTGGAGCTTCCTCCGTTATCTTTACAGAATACGGAAGGTATCCGGCTGATGACAGTGGATATCGGAACGACTACCATTGCTATGCAGCTCTATGATGCAGACGGTAAAGTAGTGGACAGTTTTCCGAGTGTGAATCCACAGGTCAGCTACGGTGCCGATGTACTCTCACGGATAGAGGCGGCAAGGGATCCGGGGAAAGCAGCGGATATGCAGAAAAAAGTCCTGGACCTCATTGAAAAGGGAGCGCAGCGTTTTTCCAAAAAGCTGCAGGAGAAGGAGTCTATACAGATGGTCATTGCGGCGAATACCACTATGACCTATCTGCTGATGGGCTGGGATCCGGCAGAGCTGGGCAGGGCACCTTTTCAGGTAAGTCATTGCGGAGCTGTGGACACGCAGATCGCAGGCATTTCCTGTCATATCATTCCCGGATTGTCTGCTTTTGTCGGCGGGGACATCACAGCAGGAATACTGGCCTGTCAAATGTTGGAGCAGGAGGAGCCCATGCTGCTCATCGATCTGGGTACCAACGGTGAGATGGCGTTGGGTAATAGACAGAAGCTGTATGCCTGTGCCACGGCGGCCGGACCTGCCTTCGAGGGCGGGGCAAACCGTGGTATTTGGGGCGCGGATATGGTGAAATTGTTACAAAAGCTTCTGGAAGAAGGACTGATGGATCGGCAGGGACTGTTAAAGGAACCCTATTTTACGAAGGGGATCCGTATCGGAGATGTACTTGTCACGAAAGAAGCTGTGCGTGCGGTACAACTGGCGAAGGGAGCCATTGCCGCAGGCATAGAGATCCTGACGGAAAGCTATGGAATCAGATTTTCGGATATTTCCAAGGTAGTGCTGGCAGGAGGCTTTGGCTATTACCTGGATCCGAAGGCAGCTGCAGCCATCGGACTGCTTCCGAAGGAACTTACAGATCGTACCGTGACCGGCGGCAACACGGCACTTAGTGGTGCTGCACTGGTGGGAAACAGGATGCTGACCGGACAGCTGCGATCATGGGATGATCTGCACCGGCGGCAGGAATTACAGATTCAGATATTGAATTTGGCGGAGCAGGTAAAATTCACAGAAACATTCTTAAAAAAGATGGATTTTTGTTAAAATTGCGCAAAAAAGTATAACAAAACGCATAAAATGTTGTTTCATTATAGAAAAAATCATGGTATACTTCTTAATATGAATACATGTACCGGAGGATATTGTATGAGTACGAATGTTGAGAAAACAAAAAAATCTCTTTTTGCGGGGAAAAAAGAGAAAGCTTCCCAAAAGAAGCCAAAACCTGAGAAAAAGGTAACAAAAGTACCGAAGGAGAAGGCTGTAAAGACAAAGACACCGAAGAAGACATCCGGCAGGAGCGGGAAAAGCTCCAAACTGTTCAGTATACGCAATAAGATCGTAGTATGTTTCCTGGTGCCGATCGTGTTCATGATCATTATCGGCATTTCGGCATACCAGAAGTCTGCGGAAGGCTTAAGTGAGAAATATACAGATTCCACGTTACAGACTGTGCGCATGACAACGGAATATCTGGAGATGACTTGTGATTTTATCCGTTCCGAGGGCTTAAAGTATGCGTATGACGATGATCTTCGGAAATATTTCCTGGGAATGTTCGAGGATAATCCGGTAGACAAGCTGAACTTCCTGACAGCTACGAAGTCGAATCTTTTATCGGTGCAGACGTCGAATCCGTTCATCAGTCATATGCACATTATTCCCAAGGAAGGTGTGGGACTTTTGTCTACCAAGCTTTCTTCCGGTGTGGATGGATTCCTGGATGAATATAAGGAGTCGGTAGCTTCCGGCGAAGGCAGAAGAAGCATCCCACAGTGGATCGACAGCCATCCGGTGCTGGATGAAAAGGTAAAAGAGACGCAGCAGGACTACATATTGTCTTTCCAGATGATGAGCCAGTCTAACAATGCCTGCGTTGTTATTGACATGAAGCCTTTGGCTATTACGAACTTTTTGAAGGAGATCGATATCGGTGATGACAGTATCATCGGATTTATCACTCCGAGTGGAAGAGAACTGGTAGTGGAGCAGCTGGAAGACGGTGAAGAGAGTACTCTGGCTGAGGATGAGAAAGTATTCGTCGATCAGGAATTTTATAATGGGGTAATGGAGCAGGCAGTATCGGATTCCGGCACTGCGGAAGTGGAGTTCCGTGGAGAAAAATACCTCTTTATCTATAGTCGCAGTGCGGAAGTGGGCTTTACCACCTGTGCACTGGTGCCTATGCGTGTGGTGACCAGCCAGGCTATGGAGATCCGTAATATGACCATTGGACTGGTGCTCCTGGCATGTGTGATCGTGGTGATCGTGGGTATCTTTATTACTGCCGGTATTGAGAATAACATGAAACGAATCTCCAGAAAGTTCGGTGATGTTGCACAGGGCGATCTGACCGTGACGGTATCTGCCAAGGGACATGATGAGTTCCAGGATCTGGCAGGATCTGCGACCAATATGATCACGAATACCAAGAAGCTGGTAAATCAGGTAAGCAATGCCACCGGAGAACTGGAAGTATCCGCACAGAATGTAGGACAGGCTTCCGAATTGATCCATGAGTATTCCCAGGATATTACCAGAGCCATCGGAGAGATCAACGAAGGCATGGAAGAACAGTCCAGACATGCACAGGAATGTGTGGAGAAGACAGATGTCCTCTCCAATGAAATGCAGGAAGTAAGCCGCGTGGTAGAACGTGTTGAGAAACTGGTGGATGAGACCGAGGGTATGATCAACAAAGGAATGGAGATCGTACAGGTACTGGGTGACAGAGCCGGTGAGACGACCAAGATGACTGCAAAGGTAAGTGACAGTATCGAATCTCTTCGTAAGGAATCCGCGATCATCAACAGCTTTGTCGGTACGATCACGGAGATCACGGAGCAGACGAATCTGCTGTCCCTGAATGCTTCCATTGAGGCCGCCAGAGCGGGAGAGGCCGGAAGAGGTTTCGCTGTGGTAGCGGAAGAGATCCGCAAGCTGGCAGATGATTCCGCCAAGGCAGCCGGTGAGATCAGCAATAATGTTGCGAACATTACTGCACAGACGCAGAACAGTGTAGACAGTGCAAGCCAGGCACAGGCGATGGTAGAGCTTCAGACCAAGGCAGTGGACGAGGTAATTGCAGTATTCCGTGAGATGCAGGCTCGCATGGGACAGCTGATCGAGGGATTGAAGGATATTGCAGCAAGTACAGAAAAGGCTGATGGCGAACGTAGTGCAGCGGTAGCAGCAGTGAAGAATATTTCGGATATCATCGAAGAGACTGCGGGAAGTGCCGAGACTGTTAATGATGTGGCTAATAAGTTGCTTGCGCATGTAGAGAAGCTGAGCGATACGGCAAGTGCACTGGATGAGAATATGGAAGGCCTCAAGAACGAGATTTCTGTATTCAAGATTTGATGACAGACATAGAACAGAAAGGAACTTTGGAATTCTGTATTCCGAAGTTCCTTTTTTGCTGCGAGGAATTGCCGTTTGTCCGGATGCATATATTTTCTGTGAAAGCAGTAAGCGGATGGATGAAAATGAAAAAAACGCTGGTGGGAATTCTGGTTTTTGATATGATCATGGGAATGTTATGCCTGTGGGCCGGAGGAAAACGTCAGGATACTACAGCACCTGCTTCGCAGGAAGTATCGACCGGGAAGATCGCCGAAGAGGAAGATGTGGCGAAAAAGATTGCGCTGACGTTTGATGACGGTCCGCATCCGAGGTATACGGAACAGCTTTTGGATGGTTTAAAAGAACGAAATGTGGTGGCGACTTTTTTTGTGACCGGGGAGAACGCACAGAATTATCCCAATATTATCCGGAGAGAACAGGAGGAAGGACATCTGATCGGAAACCATACGTACAGTCATATCCAACTCACCTCCGGGAACAGGGAAACGTTCCGGGAGGAACTGGTAAAGACCAATGAGATCCTGGAAAATATTACGGGGGAAAAGGTGAGCTTCGTTCGTCCGCCCTATGGAAGCTGGGACAAAAGCTTTGAAAAAGAATTAAATATGTTCCCGGTGCTGTGGAATATTGATCCACTGGACTGGTGCTCCCACAATGCAGAGTGTATTGCGGCAAAAGTGGTGGAAAAGGCCGGAGACGGTGATATTATTCTAATGCACGATTATTATGATACTTCTGTGACTGCCGCACTGGAAGTGGTGGATGTTTTGCAGAAACGTGGATTCCAATTTGTAACAGTGGAAGAAATATTGTTTGACTGAAAGCTTCCAGTGTGCGTATAATTGTCATGGTATTACAGATGAGTTTAGAAACTGAGAAAGAAAACCTATGATAAAAATAGCATTTTGTGATGATGATCTGTCGGTACTGAGAGAACTTGGTGCGCTGATGGACAAGTATCGGGTAGAACGGAATCAGAATATTGTATATGCCTCATTTAACAGTCCCCTGGAGCTGCTGACGGAAGTGGAGAGAGGAACGAGGCTGGATATTATTTTTCTGGATGTGCTGATGCCTGCGCAGAACGGTATCAGTACGGCCATGGAAATCCGGCAGTATGATACTTCGGTAAAGATTATCTATCTGACATCTTCGGCAGAGTATGCTGTGGATTCTTATTCGGTAGGTGCTTATTTCTACCAGTTGAAGCCTATCTGGCAGGAAAGTTTTTACCGCCTGATGGATTCTGTACTTTCGGAATGCCACAAAGATAAGGAAAATAGCTTGATCCTGCGCAGCAGAACCGGAATCACCAGACTGGATCTTGACCGGTTGCAATATTGTGAGGTGATGGGACGGACACTTTTGTTCCACCGTAAGGACGGAGAAGCACTGGACAGTATCGGCAGATTGGATGATCTGTGCGAACAGTTGAAGGATTACGAACAATTTGTACGCTGCCACAGGTCCTATCTCATCAATATGGATTATGTGCAGAATATTTCCAGTAAGACCATCACCATGACAGATGGCATACAGATTCCGATTCCGCATGGAAAATATTCGGAATTAAAAGATAAATTTTTTGATTATTTCTTTCGTAAAAACCAAACATTTTTAGCATAGATTTACCCTGCGAGGCGACCGGAGAATCTTTCTCCGGTCGTTTCATTACATATTTGGGTCGATTGGTGTCATAAAGAGTCTAAAACAGGTAAAATACAGTACAATATATTCAGACAACAGAAAAATGTTGTAAGAAGGAGGAAATATATTATGAAGAACAAAACTTTTGCATGTGTGATGGGACTGGTACTGGCATTGTCTCTGACAGCCTGCGGTGAGGAAGAAGTGATTGTGGAGAACACCAACGAAGAAGTGTCTGTAGAAGTACAGACCCAGGAAGCAACAGAAGCTCCCACAGAGACTGTAGCAGAGACAGGTACAGAAGCAGAGGGCGGTCCCCTGTTACAGGTGGCAGTTATGGAGATCCCGGATCTGAGTGGTACAGAATGGAACTTTGCCGGCGGTATGATCGATGGTGTTGAGATGGAAGAAGAGGATCTGAACGCAACACTGGAGACTTATGGCGGTACCTTACAGCTTGTATTTGGTGAAGACGGTGCAGTTACCATGGTACAGGGCGGCGGAAATGCAGAAGGTACTTATGAGTATTCCGATGACAACACAGCTATCAAGATGACGCTTGATTTTGGTGGAACAGAGGTTACCTATGCCGGATTTTTGTCTGAGGTGGGAGATACTGTAACACTGATTGCTATGTCTGATATGAATGGTTATGACGGACTTTATTTTGTACAGTAAGATGCAATCAGAAATTTTGAGAGAGTAGAAGGAATGAAAAGGGGAGGGAAGAAGTAACGATGGAGATTATAATTATCGTATTGCTGCTTGCCTCCCTTTTTGGTGTCTGGCTCGTATCGGTACGGTGTAAGCTGGAGCTACAGGAAGAAAATATCCGGAATGCCATGCATCAGACACTGGTACAGCTTTCCGCAGAACGGGAGGCTCTGGAAGCATTGGCGGAGCTTCTCGGACATACCATGGATGTAGAGACTTTGCGGAAAATGAAATTTACTTCGGAGAGTGCACAGAATGTCGAAATGACCGGGATGCCGGAGTGGATAGCAGAACAACAGGGAGAATTATTAAGAGTACAGAAAAATATTGCAGAGATCTCGGAAACCATGCCTCTTTTGCAGGCACAGGAGACTTATCAGAAATACTGGAAAGCAACAAAAAGTTATGAACATATGGTGAAGACCAGTGAACTGATCTATAACGATTCTGTGGAAAACTATAATTGTATGCTTCACAGAATACCGGATCGTATCGCAGCGGGAATCTGCGGATATCACCGGAAAAAATTAATCGAGATCATGTGATCCATATACATTCTTAAGGAGGGTAAAACGATGGGATTATTTACAAACAACAAAAAGTTATGTCCGATCTGCGGAAGTCCGACACCGAGACTGCTGGCTTCAGCGGTGGAGGGGCAGAATCTCTGTAAGGAGTGTGCAGCCAAGATCGATCTGCCGGATGGTGTGTTCAATTCCATGACGCTGGATGATTTCCGGGAATATATCAAGTGTTATGATGCCAACAAGCCGCTGCGTGACAGCTTCACAGAGACTTACCGTTATGATTTCGGATTTTTCAAGGGAAGCCTGGTACTGGATATGGATCACCAGCTGCTGCGGCTGGGAGTCGTTGACACGGCATTTGCATTGAAGCCCTCCGACATTAAGTCCTTCCGTATTCTGGAGGACGGAGAGGTACTGTACGAAGGAGAAAAGGGGAACTTCCGGAGCTACAAGAGTGATATCAAGGAACGTTTAAATGAGTTAAAACCCAGGATCGACGAATACAGAATGCTGCGTCATCAGTATGAGATGATGGAGGAAATGCGTCGCAGTATGGATGAGAACAACCGGAGAGATGACAGAAGAGAAGATCTGGATCACAGAGATTACAGAGATCGTGTAAACGAGCCGGACTTTAATATTCCGAATCCGGTGGAGAAATTCGCTGTGGAGATCACACTGGATCATCCTTACTGGAAGAGCTTCTATAAGGAGACGGGAGCACCGAAGTTCAATTCCGATCAGCCCAGCACCATCGATTATCTGGATGATTATACCCAGAAGACGGAAGGACTGCATGCACTGGCGCAGAACCTGATGCAGATCATCGATCCCCAGGTACAGGAACAGGTAATAGATCCCCACGCCGCAACCCAGAGTACGCAGAGTGCACCGCAGGCCGCACCCGTACAGGCAGAGGATCCCACCGTGGTACTGCCTAAGTATAAGGCGCTGCTGGATGCAGGTGTCATTACAGCAGAAGAATTCGAAGCCAAGAAGAAACAGCTGCTGGGACTGTAAACCAGGTATTATAAGAATACGGATTGGAGAAAACAGATGAAAAAGATATTACAGAGAATCGGACTGTTAGCAATGGCAGTGATGCTGCTGTGGGGCTGGCAGGGAATGGAAGCGAAGGCGGCAGTAACCGACGATACTATAAACTGGCTACGACAAGGAGTAAACTTAAGTGAGTGGGATTTTACATATGATCCTGATCATCATTACACGCTGAGTTATGGTATGGGCGTCGGCTATGGAACTGGGTGCAATACTCCTTACAATCAACATCATTATGTTATTTACATAGAGCCGGAGGATGGATATTGTTTTGCAACAAATGCGCCTACGGTTACTGCAAACATAAGGGACACGGAGGGAAACGTGACACAAACGATTACGTTGAATCCAATTGGAAGAAGCAGTGCAACAACCGGCTATGGATATGAAGTGTGTAGTTTGATCGGTAAGAGGGGAAATCTAGATTTGCGTGTAAAAGCTGACAACCTGGATCTGAGCACAAAGTTTATAGAAAATGAAGGCTTGCTTCCCAATGATACAACCAGTTATTTTTCTATTTATACAGGATGGAATTCGCTGTATGACTTTGTGACAAATCAGAGCATATCCTATCATATTACGAATGCAGCAGGTGATAATGTAGATCCTTTGTTTAACGTAGAAGTGTCTGATTATACCGGCAACAATGGAGAAAAGGTTGGACAAGGTGTAAAGGTAAGCTATCAGACATCGGATTGTGCTCCGTCCGGAAAATATACCATGACGGTTACATTGACTTATGATGATATAGTTCCTTCTCCCCGGAAGGAGGTTACCAGCTTCGAATTTACAGTAGGTGAACCAGAGGTAAAAGTATCAGAGACAAGTGCGGAAGCACCAAAAGATATCTACAAAATCATTGAAGGCGTCAAGAGCACCTGGAACGGCAGCACCACCGAGGGTCTGACCATCCGTGGCGACGGTGATTTTGCTAAATTTGCTGGTGTCCGTGTAGACGGCAACTGGATTCCCAGTGCCCACTACGAGGCAAAATCAGGCTCCACTATTGTGACCCTGAAACCTTCCTATCTGGCATCCCTGTCAGAGGGTGAACATACCGTGGACATCATGTGGATCGATGATTCCGCAAGTACCACATTTACGGTAGCTGCAAACACCGCAGCTGCACAGCCGGAGCTGGACAGCGTGCCTAAGACCGGTGAAGGTGTGATGGGATGGATGCCTGAGATACTGCTGCTTGCAGCTGCAGGTCTGGTGACATTCGGAGGAATTCTCCGCAGACGTAGTAAAATTGATCTTTAAAGGGAAACGCCACATAAAAATTGTGTAAAAAGTAGATATATTTTAAATTGACGAGCACATGGCTGTTGGATATACTATAACTGTATCGCGTTTTAAACGACGTGATACGGAAAGCAGGATCCGACAGCCATGAGCAGTTTACAAAAGAAAGAAACATTATTAATCGTTGATGATTCAAAATTTCAAAGAGTAGTGATCAGACAGTCTCTCGGGGAGTATTTTAACTTCGCAGAGGCTGTTTCCGGTGAAGAATGTCTTACGATCATGGAGAAGGAAAGCGATGCCATTGATCTGGTGCTGCTGGATCTGGTCATGCCGGGGATCGACGGCTTTGAAGTACTGCGCCGCAGACAGAATATGGAGGGCTTCAAGGACACGCCGGTTATCGTTCTGACGAATACGGAATCGGTGTCTTCCCAGTCGGAAGCATTTGCACTGGGGGCGGATGAATTCATTATCAAACCGGTAGATGCCCGGATCGCGCTTACCCGCATCAATAATACACTGGGGGTAAAACGCAGGCTGCAGAGCAGCAGAGATGAGCAGAAGGCCTGGAAGACGAAGTCTCAGATCGACGAGATGACCAGTCTGTTCAATAAAATGACAGTAGAGAAGCTGATTACACAGACGCTGACAGAGCATGAGGACGACCTGCATGCTCTTATGATGATAGATATCGATAATTTCAAATCCGTAAATGATGTATACGGTCACACGATGGGAGACCATGTGATCAGCGTCATTGCTGGAGTCATCTCTTCACAGTTCCGCAGTACGGACTATGTGGGTCGTGTGGGCGGAGATGAGTTCGTAGTATTGATGGGAGATATTCCATCCAGAGAGATTGCACAGATCAAGGCAGAGAATCTGGTCACCCTCATAAAATATAAAGAAAACTTATCCATACCGGAAAATATATCCATCAGTGTGGGAATGGCATTTTCCGATCCGGAGGATCATTGCTACGATGATCTTGCGGCAAAAGCGGATCAGGCGCTGTATGTATCCAAAAAGTCGGGAAAAGGACGCTATAGCATGTTTGGTGAGGAAAATCAGATCCCGGATCAGAAATTACAGGCTCTTGTGTGGTCTACATCCCGGAATGTTGCCAGCATGCTGGAGTTTGCATTGCCGGATTTTGTTCATCTGAAGAAAGTATCCTCGGTGGAAGAGATCAGAGAGAGCATGGGAGAGAAGACCGGCGAAGACATTCTGGGCCTGTTCGTGGATGTATCAGAAGAAGAGGACGGAGGACAGGCACGCTGGCAGGAGCTTGGAGGATTACAGAGAGAACATGCGCTTTCCATGATCGCCATCTGCAAGGAGGGGAATCTTGTACAGATGAAATGTGCGTTGGAGACGGAAGGGATCCAGGATCTGCTGCTGGCCCCGCTGGAGGCAAATGTACTGAAGCGGCGGATGAAGATTTGGACGCAAAATTAGAAACAGAGGATGTGATCATATGGATTTATTTGAATATATGCGAAGCACCAATATGGAAAAAGAGGCTCCTCTGGCGGCGAGAATGCGTCCCCGGACACTGGATGAGGTCGTAGGGCAGGAACACATCATCGGTAAGGATAAGCTGTTGTATCGCGCCATCAAAGCAGACAAGATCAGCTCCATTATTTTCTACGGACCGCCCGGCACCGGCAAGACGACGCTGGCGAAGGTCATTGCCAATACCACCAGCGCGGAATTCCGGCAGATCAATGCCACGGTAGCCGGTAAAAAGGACATGGAAGAAGTGGTGGAAAAGGCTAAGGAACTGCAGGGAATGTACGGAAAACGTACGATCCTGTTCATCGATGAGATCCACCGTTTTAATAAAGGACAGCAGGATTACCTGCTCCCGTATGTGGAGGACGGTACGATCATCCTCATTGGTGCAACCACAGAGAATCCTTATTTTGAAGTGAACGGAGCTCTGATCTCCCGCTCGGTGATCTTTGAATTAAAGCCGATTCCAAAGGAAGCGATCAAAGAACTGTTAAAAAAAGCGGTCTACGATACGGACCGCGGAATGGGTGCCTATAACGGAACCATAGATGAAGATGCGTTAGATTTTCTGGCGGATATCTCCGGTGGAGATGCCAGACACGCGCTGAATGCCATCGAACTGGGAATTATGACTACCGAACCTTCCGCCGATGGGAAGATTCACATTACTCTGGATGTGGCACAACAGTGTATTCAGAAGAGAGCAGCACGATATGATAAAAATGGTGACAACCATTACGATACCATTTCCGCATTTATCAAAAGTATGCGGGGGTCTGACCCGGACGCGGCGGTATATTACCTGGCGAGAATGTTGAATGCAGGAGAGAGCGTGACTTTTATCGCAAGACGTATCATGATCTGTGCTTCGGAGGATGTGGGAAATGCAGATCCACAGGCACTGGTGGTAGCGGTAAATGCATCTCTGGCGGTGGAACGGGTAGGTATGCCGGAGGCACAGATCATTCTGGCTCAGGCAGTAACCTATGTTGCCACAGCGCCTAAGAGCAACCGCAGTTATGAAGCGGTATCTCAGGCAATGCAGGAGGTACATGCCACCGGAGATCTGCCGATTCCGACACACTTGCAGGATGCACATTATAAAGGAGCAGCAAAATTGGGACATGGCACAGGATATAAATATGCACACGATTATCCGAATGATTATGTGGAACAGCAGTATCTGCCGTATGAACTGAGCGGCAGAGAGTTCTACCAGCCATCCGGCAACGGCTATGAAGTGAAGATCCGCGAGCATATGGCGAGAATTAAAAAAGAAGCCGCAGAGGCTTCTTCTGAAAATAACGAATCCTAAATGAAATACCTGATCGAGGAATTAGAATAATTCGAGGAATTAGAATAATTCCTTGATCAGGTATTTGTAGATTTCCTGGTTTTTTTTCTGCCAGTTGTCGCAGATGGCTGCGGCGGTTTCTTCCACAGGTACGGAGAGAGTAATGTCTACCAGGCTGATACCTCTGTCTTTTGCCACGAGGTGAGCTTCGTATTCGCCGGAAGTGGATTTATAATAATCTCCGAGAACAGATACTTCATTTCGAAGTGTGAATTCGTTCTCGCGGAAATAGGTATCGATTTCCTGCTTGATCGTATCGCCGATGCGGTTTTCGAAGAAATTCAGAGTTTCTTTTCCTTCGGGAGTGATGGACAGATGCGTACGGTTACGGATGGATTGCGTGGCGATCATACCGGCATCGGTCAATTCGTTGATCACCTGCTGCAGCGTCAGGAAGTTGGTATATTCTTTTCCTAAAATGAAATCGCTGACCTGTGCGGCCGTGAGAGGGAAGGTGACACGATTCAGCATATAGAGCACAATGAGTTTATATAGGGTAAGCGGATCTTGTAACATAATGTCATAACAGCCTTTCTTATACAATCTTGTATTATGATCTTATATTTGATACAGGTCACCCTGACGGATGCCCTGTTTTTTCATGCGATGATGCAAAGCATTTAACACCCCACGTTTATCCAGGCTCCATTTCGGAGCGATCAGCAGATCCTTCGGACCATCACCGGTGACACGGTGGATCACAATCTCCGGTGACAGATGAGCCAGACAGGAGATGACCAGATTCAGGTAGGCATCCAATGTCAGAACCTCAAATTTCCCGGCAATGTAATCCCCGGCCAGATCCGTGTCTGCCAGAACATGAAGTAATTGCAGCTTGATGCCGAACGGAGAAATCCGGTTCAGATAATTCATGGTCTGAAGAACCTGTGTATCAGACTCCCCGGGGAGCCCCAAAATCGTGTGAACAATGATGGGAATCTGTAGCGTCCTCAGATCAGCACAGGCTTTTTCGAAGCAGGATAAAGGGTAGCCTCTGCGGATATAGGAAGCGGTCTCTTCATGAATGGTCTGAAGACCAAGCTCGACCCAGAGAAATTTATCATGGTATTCTTCCTTCAGGCGAGAGAGCAGTGCCAGTACCTCCGGTCCCAGGCAGTCCGGTCTCGTGGCGATGGAGATACCGCAGATGTCTGGATGATCCAGGGCAGAACGATAGACCTCTTCCAAATACGGGAGAGGTGCGTAAGTATTGGTATATGCCTGAAAATAAGCGATCAGATCCTGTCCGATGGATTTATTGCCGAAGTTGGAAATGCCTTCCGCAATCTGTTCTTCCATCGATTTGCCGAGGATGTCTACGGCAAAATCGCCGCTGCCGCCGCGACTACAGAAGATACAGCCCCGAGTGTCCAGGGTGCCGTCCCGATTGGGACAGGACATCCGGGCATTCAGGGCTATTTTATAACATTTATGGTGAAACGTATTTTTACAATAGGAATCCAGAGAGTAGTAGGGTTTACCGTGCCAGTCTCTTGCTATGTCTGTCCGTTGCATCAGTGAATATGACTTTTCACAGCGTCAGCCACAACTTCGGCTACCTGAGGATCGAAAGCTTCCGGCATAATATTGTCGTCAGACAGCTTGTCTGCGGGAACCAGGCCTGCAATGGCTTCTGCGGCTGCCAGCTTCATTTCCTCGGTGATCTGGGTAGCGCGACCTTCCAGAGCACCCTTGAAAATACCGGGGAATGCCACCACGTTGTTCACCTGATTGGGGAAATCACTGCGTCCGGTTCCTACGACACGGGCACCTGCGGCTTTAGCTACATCCGGCATGATCTCGGGCACGGGATTGGCCATGGCGAACAGGATGGAATCGCGGTTCATGGAAGCTACCATTTCCGGTGTGACAATGTTGGGAGCGGATACACCGATGAAAATATCAGCACCCTTCAGAGCATCTGCCAGAGATCCGGTCTCGTTGTTTAAATTGGTTACTTCTGTCATTTTTTTCTGCATCCAGTTTAAACCTTCGGTGTCTTTGGATACGATACCTACTTTATCGCACATGATAATATTGGGGAATCCATAGGTCAGAAGCAGCTTCGTAATCGCTACACCGGCGCTGCCGGCACCGTTTACCACGACACGGCAGTCTTCTTTTTTCTTGCCGACTACCTTCAGGGCATTGATCACACCGGCGAGAACAACGATAGCGGTACCGTGCTGATCGTCATGAAATACCGGAATATCCAGAAGCTCCTTCAGACGTTCCTCAATCTCAAAGCAGCGGGGAGCGCTGATGTCTTCCAGATTGATGCCGCCGAAGCCGGGTGCCAGATAAGTTACGGCTTTGATGATCTCCTCAGTGTCCTGGGTATCCAGACAGATGGGAACTGCATTGACATTGCCGAATTCCTTGAAGAGGACTGCCTTGCCTTCCATAACGGGCATTGCCGCATAGGGACCGATATTACCGAGACCGAGAACCGCACTTCCGTCGGAGACAACAGCAACGGTGTTGGCTTTCATGGTATATTTGTAAGCGGCTTCTTTGTCCTTTGCAATTACTTTGCAGGGTTCCGCAACACCGGGAGTATAAGCGATCGCAAGATCTTCACGGGTCTTGACGGGAGTCTTGGAGACGGTTTCCAGTTTGCCGTTCCATTTTTCGTGCATCAGTAATGCTTTTTCGTTGGTTGTCATGACAATACCTCTCTTAATTATATTAGTTGTTGATCTGTCATACGGATTTCTGTGCCTGACAGCTATTCATTAATGATATAATAGAATCGATATCTTAGCAAGGATTTGTAAAAAAATAATTTTAGGACTTCCTATTTGCAGAGAAATATATTATAATAAATGCAGATATTGTTTTTATATCTTTTTCATTCATTACACATCATAGGTAGATCAAGATGTAAATCCCCTTAGTTAACAGTTTTATGGACAATAATGTAAGAAATAGAGGAGGAATTTATGAGAGAAAAATATGAATCATTGCCGTTAGTTCAGTTAAAAGAACTGGCAAAAGTACGCGGTCTGAAGGGTACTTCTACGATGAAAAAGGCAGAGCTGGTAGAAGCTATGCTGGCAGAGGATGAGCGGCTGAAAAAAGAGGAAGAGGCTAAAGCAGCAGAGCAGAAGCAGGAGTCTGCGACAGAGACCGTCAGAAGCGAAGAACCGCAAAAGCAGGAGAGATCGGAACGTCCTGTCAGACAGGAGAGGAATTACAGACCGGATCGCAATTATCGTGGGGAGAGTGCGGAGAACGTAGGCGTGCGGAGCGAAGCCTACACCAAAGAACGTACTTTCAATCCCAATAATGTGGCATATGATGAGAGTCAGTATCCCAAGGAACTGGACAGCGGTATCGAAGCCAGCGGTATTCTGGAAGTCATGCCGGATGGCTATGGATTTATCCGTTGCGAGAATTATATGCCCGGTGAGAATGATGTCTATGTGGCACCCAGTCAGATCCGCCGTTTCGGACTGAAGACAGGAGATATTCTGAAGGGTAACAAGCGGATCAAGACCCAGCAGGAGAAGTTCAGTGCGCTTTTGTTTGTTAAGAGCATTAACGGATATACCGTAGAAGAATCCTCCAAGAGAATGGCATTCGAAGATATGACTCCGATCTTCCCCGATGAGCGGATCAAAATGGAGACTCCCGGCTGTAGCATTGCTATGAGAGTTATGGATCTGGTGAGTCCCGTCGGTAAGGGACAGCGTGGTATGATCGTATCCCCGCCCAAGGCAGGTAAGACAACGCTGTTGAAGGAAGTGGCAAAATCTATTCTGCGCGGCAATCCCAAGATGCATATGCTGATCCTGCTGATCGATGAGCGTCCCGAGGAAGTTACCGATATTAAGGAAGCGATCCACGGAGATAATGTGGAAGTGATCTATTCCACTTTTGATGAACTTCCTGAGCATCACAAGAGAGTATCCGAGATGGTGATCGAGCGTGCAAAGCGTCTCGTTGAACATAAAATGGATGTTGTGATCCTGCTTGACAGTATCACCCGCCTGACCCGTGCGTACAACCTGGTGGTTCCCCCCAGTGGACGTACTCTGTCCGGTGGTCTGGATCCTGCAGCACTTCATATGCCCAAGAGATTTTTCGGTGCAGCCCGTAATATGCGTGAGGGCGGAAGCCTGACAATTCTGGCGACCGCACTGGTAGAGACCGGAAGTAAGATGGATGATGTGGTATATGAGGAATTCAAAGGTACCGGTAATATGGAAATGGTTCTGGACAGAAAACTGTCCGAGAAGCGTATCTTCCCGGCGATCGACCTTGCAAAGTCCGGCACCAGAAGAGAAGACCTGCTGTTAACTCCGGAAGAGCTGGAAGCCATCAATATCATGCGTAAGGCACTGAATGGACTGAAGCCGGATGAGGCAACCGACCGGATTCTGGATATGTTTGCCCATACACGAAATAATGTGGAATTTGTGAACATGGTGAAGAAAAATCACTTTATTTAATTATCGCAAAAAATGTTAAAATAAGTCTTGCACCGTATCTCCTCTTATGGTACAATAATACCGCTGTTTGTGGTTCCATAAGCAGTGAGGATGAGAACAAGAACTTATACACGACATTTTTATAGAGAGGTGAAAGAAATGAAAGAAGGAATCCATCCCGCTTACTACCAGGCAACTGTAACCTGCAACTGTGGTAACACATTTGTAACCGGCTCCACCAAGCCCGAGCTTCACGTAGAAGTTTGCTCCAAGTGTCATTCATTCTACACTGGCCAGCAGAAGTCTGCAAGAACCGATGGCCGTATTGATAAGTTCAATAAGAAATACGGTGTTAAATAAGATTGCAAGCGAACGGTTGAGGTATTCTTATCTCAACCGTTTCTTGTCGTACAGAAAGTGCTTTCCTATACGACAAAAAGGATTCTGTTTTATATTGCATTACGAGGACAAAGTTTATGGCTAGAAGGAAAAGTCGTTATTCCGGAATCGGCGGTCAGGCCGTACTGGAAGGCGTTATGATGAAAAATAAAGAAAAATACGCGGTGGCAGTCCGTAAGCCCGACGGCGAGATCGAAGTGGAAGTTGAGACTTATCAGGGGCTGGCTCACGGCAGCAAAATCAAGGAGCTTCCCTTTATCCGCGGTATTTTTAATTTCCTGGATTCTCTGATCCTGGGAACCAGGGCGTTAAATTATTCTGCTTCCTTTTATGAAGAGGAGGACAGTAAGGAGACAAAGTTCGATAAAGCAATGGATAAAATGAGCGGCGGTAACGGAGAGAAATTATTATCCGGAATCGTAACGGTGATCTCTGTCGTACTGGCAGTGGGACTCTTCATTGTACTTCCTTATTTTATTTCATCTCTGTTTGAGAGCTTTATCCGCAATCGTTCTCTGATGTCGATCATCGAGGGTGTGATCCGTATTGCCCTGTTTTTACTGTATGTATGGGGCATCAGTGCCATGAAGGATATCCGCAGACTGTATCAGTATCACGGTGCGGAACACAAGTGTATTAACTGTATCGAAAAAGGCAGACCCCTTACGGTGCACAACGTGATGCATAGCTCCAGGCTGCACAAGCGTTGCGGAACCAGCTTTATTTTCTTTGTTATGCTGGTAAGCATTGTGCTGTTTTTCTTTATTCAGGTGGACAATGTAGCGGAGAAGGTGATCCTTCGTATTCTGCTGATGCCTGTTGTGGCAGGAATCTCTTACGAGATCATCCGCTTGGCAGGGCGCACGGACAATATCTTTATTAAGATTCTGTCGGCTCCCGGTATGTGGATCCAGCGTATGACCACCAAGGAGCCGGATGAGAGCATGGCAGAGGTAGCTATCGCGTCCGTGGAAGCGGTGTTTGACTGGAAGAAATATCTGCAGGATACCTTCGGCTACGAAGTGGACGAGAGCTGGATGCAGGATGAAAAGCCTGCGGAGCCTGAGGATTAGAAACGATGACCTATCGTGAATGCTATGAAAAAGGCAGTCGTATACTGAATGAGGCAGGAATCGAAGAATCCACACTGGATGCCAGACTTTTGCTGGAGGCTGTGTGTGGAACGGACCGCAACGATCTGCTGGTGCACGGCGAACAGCCGGTGGCACCGGAAGCGGAAGAAAAGTATCTGAACTGGATCCGTCAGCGCGCGGAGCATATTCCTCTGCAGCAGCTGACCGGGGAACAGGATTTCATGGGGCTGACTTTTAGCGTCAATGAGCATGTGCTGATCCCGAGGCAGGATACCGAGATCCTGGTGGAGGAGGTACTGAAGGAGCTCCATGACGGGATGCGTGTGTTAGACATGTGTACGGGATCCGGATGCATTCTGTTAAGCCTGCTGCATTACAGCAATGACTGTGAAGGACTGGGCGTGGATCTGTCTGCGGAAGCGTTGGAAGTAGCAGGACGGAATGTCTTGAAGGTGCTTACACCGGAAAAAGCGGAGCATGTGCATTTTTTACAGAGCGATCTGTTTGAAAAAGTAGAAGGAAAATTCGAGATCATTGTATCAAATCCCCCGTACATTGCCAGTGCTGAGGTAGACAGGCTGATGCCGGAGGTGCGCGACCATGAACCGCGGATGGCTCTGGACGGAACGGAGGATGGATTGGAATTTTACCGTCGTATTATTGCGGAAGCCGGGCAGTATCTGGTGAGCAGTGGTATGCTGTTTTTTGAGATCGGATACGACCAGGGACAGGAAGTATCGGAACTGATGCGGGAACACGGATACCGTGAAGTACAGGTGGTACAGGATTATGCCGGTCTGGATCGTGTAGTATATGGAACTTATGTTGAGAGGAAAAACTAATGTTTGACAAGTTAGAAGATTTATTGATTCGTTTTGAAGAGATCATGGGCGAACTGCATGAACCCACGGTCACGAATAACCAGGAACGTTTCCGCAAGCTGATGAAGGAGCAGAGTGATCTGACTCCCATCGTGGATGCGTATACAGAGTACAAAAAGTGCAAACAGGATATCGAAGATTCTCTTTCCATGCTGGAAGAGGAAAAAGACGAAGAAATGCGCGAGATGATCAAGGAGACGTTAAACGACAGCAAGAAGCGCGTAGAAGAGCTGGAGCAGGAGCTGAAGATCCTGTTACTGCCCAAGGATCCTAATGATGACAAGAATGTAATCGTGGAGATCCGTGCCGGTGCCGGCGGCGATGAGGCTGCACTGTTTGCAGCGGAGATCTATCGTATGTATGTGCATTATGCCGAGAAGCAGCGTTGGAAGGTAGAGCTGATCAACGTGGATGAGATCGGTATCGGCGGTATGAAGGAAGTACAGTTTACCATCAGCGGACAGGGTGCTTACTCCAAGATGAAGTATGAGAGTGGCGTACATCGTGTACAGCGAGTGCCGGAGACCGAGAGCGGCGGACGTATCCATACCTCCACCATCAGTGTGGCGGTTATGCCGGAGGTGGATGATGATATTGATATCGTCATCGAGGACAAAGATATCCGTATCGATGTCATGAGAGCATCCGGTAACGGTGGTCAGTGTGTCAACACCACCGATTCCGCAGTACGTCTGACCCACTATCCTTCCGGAATCGTGGTATACAGCCAGACTGAGAAGTCTCAGATTCAGAACAAGGCGAAGGCATTCGCACTGTTAAAGTCCAAGCTGTATGACATCGAGCAGCAGCAGAGACACGATGCGGAAGCAGAGATGCGCCGCAGTCAGATCGGTACCGGAGACCGTTCTGAGAAGATCCGTACCTACAACTTCCCGCAGGGTCGTGTCACCGACCATCGTATCGGTCTGACCTTGTATAAGTTAGACAAGATCATGAACGGAGATATCGAAGAGATTATCGATGCCTGCATCGCAGCCGACCAGGCAGCCAAGCTGGCTAAGATGAATGAAGAATAATATTGTAAAAGTAACGGTCTTTGGCATAAGTCAAAAGACCGTTTCTTTGATTATGAGTTTTTGATTATGAATAAATAGGTTGAAAAAGGGTATAATTATGGTATAATTATGGCATAAAAGGAGGTGCGTATTATGCCGCAAATAATTCCAATTAAAGATTTGAAGAATACGTCTGAGATATCTGATATGTGTCATAAGACAGAGGAGCCGATTTATGTTACGAAAAATGGTTATGGAGATATGGTAATTATGAGCATGGAGATTTATGAGGCAACCATGAAACAAATTGCTATGTACAGAGATATCGAGATATCTGAAAAACAGATTGAGGCAGGACAGATAAAGGATGCCAGAACAGCACTTAGAGAAAAGAGGGCAAAGTATGGTTTATAAATTAAATGTTACAGAGCATGCTGATGAATTGCTTGATAAGCTTGTGTATCATTTGATTTATCGATTAAAAAATGACCAGGCAGCGAAGCATCTGTTAGATTGTATTGATGTAATCTATGACAGACTGGAGGTTAATCCATTTCAGTTCGCAGAGTGCAGAGATGCATATCTTTCCAAGAAAGGGTATCGAGAGGCTGTTGTGCCACAGATGAATTATATTATCATTTTTGATGTGAGAGGAGATGTTGTAAATGTAGTTGGTATTTTCCACCAGTTAGAGAATTATCCAAATAAATTGTAGTATTTTAAGAGGTACTTGTTCTGCAACAGGGACCAGATGCGTATCAAGGAAATTTCGCTTTGATAACATAAGGGGAAACGATGGGAAAGTATACAGCATGGAAAATGAAAGCTGCAATATGTGATGATACAGTAGAAGACGCGGAGTTCATGGAAAAACATATAAAAGAGTATTTCATGAAAAAAAGCATTCCTTATGAATGTAATGTATATCAGAGCAGTAAGGCATTGTGGTATGAAATTGAGGATGGTCAAGCGTTTGATTTGTTGTTTTTGGATATTGAAATGCAGGAATTAAATGGCTTTGAACTGGCAGCTAAAATTCAGGAAACAGCACCGGATATTCTGATCATCTTTGTGTCTGCTTACGAGAGTTATGTGTATAAATCATTTGAATTCCGACCATTTCGTTTTATTCCGAAGCAACAAATGGAGAGCATGATCACACAGGCACTGGAGGCAGTATTCAGGGAAATTGTATCACGTACCTCAGAGGTTTATATTGCAGAAAACCAACAGGGCATAGAAAAAATCCCATTTAGAAAAATTGTATATATTTGGAGAGAAGGCAAGTATTTATATATTGAAAAGACAGATGCTACCAGGTGTAAGGTAAGAAGTTCCTTAAGAAAGATATCGGAAAAATTGCCGGAAGATGAATTCGTATGGGTGGATCGGGGATATTTGTGTAATTTATATCATGTGAAACAGATCAAAGATAACCAGATGGTTTTATCTACGGGACAACAACTGTACATCGGAGAACGACGATTGACACAATTAAAACATCGAATAATGGAATATTGGCAGGCAGGTACGGATAATGGAAAATGGAGTACAAATGATTAAAATTCTGTGGAGCATACACAATTCGGCATGGCTCCTGATATGGATGGATATGCTTTTTGATCGGAGAAAATACATAGATTCAGATAAAAAATTTATTTTAACAATATTTTTATCGGGAATGCTATGGTATGGTCTGCAAAAGTATTTGTCGTGGATTCCGTTACTGCTACTTCTTACTATTTTAGGATACCTGTTATGGAATGGCTCTGTGGAAGAAATAGCATCCCTTGTAGTCAGTTATGTTTTTATTTGGACCGTTTTACTGGGACTGGTGGAACATTTCTGGACAAATGCGGAATTTTGCGCACAGGCAGGATGGCTGATTTTAAATGGTATATTGATATCTGCTATAAGACATAAAGGAATAGGAAAAACTTTTACAGCGTTGAATCTGTTGAAAACATTTGGCATTGCTTTCTTTAGTACAGCATTTCTGTGTGATTTTTTCATGGATATGATTTATGGAAATGCAATTCAGAATTATGTTTTCCTGTCCTGCCTGGTGAGTCTGCTTCTTATGGTATATTTTTACTTTCACCAATCGCAACTGAAGATGCAAATCTCTGTATTAGATACACAATATGATCTGATTGAGAGCCAATATGTCAGAGCACAGAATTTCTATACAGAAAATGCAAAACTGTATCATGATATCAAACATCACCTGCGAGCGCTGGAGAGACTTCTGCAAAATGGTGATCAGAAAGAAGCTTTATCATATATAGAGAGCGTGCAGGAACCGCTGCAGTGTAAAATGATTCCGGTACATACAGGCGTAGATATTGTAGATACCGTAATTTATGAAGCAAAAGAGAAAGCAGAACAGCGCAATATTCTTTTGGTGGTCGAAACACCGATTCTTCCGTCGGGGTTAAAATTGGAGGATAGAGAATTTTGTGTATTATGTGCCAATTTATTGAACAATGCATTGGAAGCAGCAAAAGAACAAATCAGATTGAATATTGCGATAACAGCAGGGTTTCTTGTGATTGAAATGAAAAATGACTATAAAGAAAAACCAGTAGTTGAAAATAATCATTTTGTATCTGAGAGAGAGCAGGACTCATTAGCGCATGGCTGGGGAATGAAGATTATTGAACAAATTGTGGAAAAATATCAAGGAGAGTTGTCAATCAGGGTTGATATGCAGGTAAGTATTAAAATATTGTTGGACGTGCAATAATTGGTGGTCAGATTTCTGCTTTTTGTGGACAAATTATGATAATAATAAAAAAATAAGTTATTATAAAAAAGAACGAAAGAGTAACAAAAGTCTACAAAATTAGAAGGAGAATCCTATGATGAAAATCAAGGAAGCTGTTAAATGTGTGCCTGTGATTTTAGGATATTTTTTGTTAACTGAGATTGGCAAAATGATAGAGTTTTGGATTTTTATGGCACATCAAACGGAAAGTGATTTATATGAGCAACAATGGAGTTGGATCACTATGCCGGAAAGCCGGCTCTTTCAGATCCCGGGAAAAACAGGACTGTTGTTTACTGCATTGACAGCAGTTGTGTTATGTATGTTAGCTCATGGGAAAGACTTTCGTGTGGGACAGTTGAAAAAGATTAAGGAAACGCTACAAGGAAATTGGAGAAAAATAATGCTTCAGACAATATTAATAGTGGGTGTAGTATTGGGAATGTCTTATACCAGATTCCTGGATCGTATTGCCTCCGTTATATCCATGAAAGATATTTATTTCTATATCAGTGGTACCGGCGCACTTGCGGGAACACAGGTACTTGAAAATATAGCTGAAAGGTTTTCTATCCTTGTCACATTTCATGAACCTGATTTGTTGATAGTTCCGATTTCCTTTTTAGTATTTGAACTATTAAGAGTCTGTTTTGATTCTAAAATGACACTAACTTAAGAGATAAATTTTTTACTCTTCCAGAAAATGCGAAAGGTAGAAACGGGAATTATCATAAGTTATACAGCTAAGTTGAATGAGGAATAAGAGAAGAAAATGATGAAGGGCGGACTTTGGCGGTGCCAGGGTTCGCCTTTTATGATATAATGAGCGCAAGTGAGCCAATATGCTTGCATAATTGGCGAACGGCGAATTTGATCATGATCGTTGCGAAGCAACGGTAAGCACCGTAGGTGCGAATCATGATACAATAAAGAGAAGCAGCAAATATGAACAAAGGAACAGTAGAAGGAGAAAAAATCAAATGACCGTAGCAGAAGCAATGCGTGAATATGTCAATGAAACCGAAGGTCTGGAGTTCTATGAGCAGGAGCCGGAAAAGGGTCTGGGGATCCTGGATAGTTACAGACTGAAATAGAAAACGGAGAGTTAAACAGTGAAAAAACATATTTTGTGCATCGGAGATTCCAATACCCATGGGCTCTGCACCGATCCGTCGGAGAGTGCCGACCACGGCAGCAGATATAATGAAGAGGAACGTTGGACTTGCCTGTTACAGAAGGCATTGGGAGCGGAGTATCTGGTCATTGAGGAAGGCTTAAGCGGCAGAACCTGTGTGTATGATGATCCGGACATGGATTCTGTGAATCTGCTGCCGGTATTGCATGCCCTGTTGAACAGCCACGAGCCGTTAGACCTGCTGATCCTGATGTTAGGTACCAATGATTCCAAGGTGAAATTCAATACGGATGCGCGGAAGATTGCAAAGGGCATGCAGATCCTCTTGGAAGAGGCGAAATCGGTTCCCTGCTGGGGAAAGAATGGACCGAAGATCCTGATTGTGGCACCGGTTCCCATCGAAGAGGGTGTGATTTATCCTGATTTTAATGAAAAAAGCGTGGAGACAACGAAGACACTGGCAAGAGAATATGCTTTTCTGGCAGTGGCTGAGCGGGCGGATTTCTTAGATGCCGGAGGCTGTGAACTGACAAGCGTGGATCATGTGCACTTGACGAAAAGGGGACACAGACAGCTTGCGGAGCGGATGGAAGCGGCGGTGAGAGAAATCATGAATGCGGAAACAAATAAGGTTGTAGTATCCTGCGAGTGTGTGGAGCAAAGCCAATGCCGCGAGGAAAAACAGGGGGCAGAACAGGATGGAAAAGCCAATTTAGATACAGCGACTGAGAATATTTTACTTGCTAAAGAGGAAGACCTGCCCCGGATCATGGAGATCTATGACATCGCCAAAGCCTACATGCGGGCAAGCGGCAATCCAAACCAGTGGAACGGAACCTATCCGGATCCGGAGACGCTGCGGACAGATATAGAGAAACAGCGGCTGTATGTGTATAAAAAGGACGGACGCATTCATGGGGTATTCATGCTTTTGTTGGAGGAGGAACCAACCTATGCCTATATTGAGGATGGCAGCTGGCGGGAGGAGACCCCTTACGGCACGATCCATCGCCTGGCAGGAGACGGAGAAGTGAAGGGACTGTTTGCAAAATGTGTTGCTTTTTGTGAGAGCAAGGTGAAATATCTGCGGGCCGACACCCATTTCGATAATCACACCATGCAGCACTTATTGGAGAAGAACGGCTTTGAACGCAGAGGCATTATTTACTTAAAAAACGGAGATCCACGCATCGCCTATCAGAAATAATGCACAATAACTGACCGATTTTCTATGAGCAATATTCACAAAAATATTCAGAAACGCCGAAAGATACTGACATTTCGGCGCTTTTTCTGTTAGAATAGTTAAAAATGGGTATATTATTGGTAGTAAACGGAAATTGTGTTTTGCATTTTTCTGCAATCGGCAGAGGAAAGGAAGGTTAAGGTGTTTCAGAAGGGCGAACGTGTAGTATGTGGCAGTAAGGGAGTCTGTGTGGTGGAAGAGATCACGACATTAGACATTGCGGGAGTGGATAAGAAGAGAGAGTATTATATTTTAAAACCTCTGTATCTGTCCTCCAGCACGGTATATATTCCGGTGGATACGGCGGAAGGTTCCATGCGTAAAGTGCTTGCGCACGAGGAAGCGGAGAATCTGATCCACAGGATCCCGGAGATCCCGATGATCACCATTGCCAATGATAAGCTGTTAGAGCAGGAATACAAGAATTGCTTAAAGACCAGCAGCTGTCAGGATCTGATCCGGATCATCAAGACGATCTACCTGCGGAAACGTGCCAGAGAGGAAGCCGGACGCAAGGAGACTGCGGTAGATGCCAGGTATTTCAGAATTGCCGAGGATCATCTCTACGGAGAACTGGCCGTAGCTTTAGATATGTCCAGAGAAAATGTGGAAAGCTATATAAATACCTCTTTACAATCCGTGTGAAAAGGTCTATGATATCAACATAAGTCCTAAAGCAACAGATTTTAAGATCAGAAAACGTTGAAGAGAAGAGTAGGATGCATAGAAAGGCACCAGAGAGAACCGCCTTGTTATTAGAAACAGGAGCTGTGAGCGGTTTTGCCGGATGCGGACGAAGACCATCTCTGAGTGGCTTTAATACAGCCCGGCAGCTCCCGTTACGAGTAAATGAGTGGCAGTTATTTTATATAATTGCAATCAGGGTGGAACCGCGTGTGATACGTCCCTTGCAGATTGTTGCAAGGGACTTTTTTGTGACTATTCAGTAAAGCTCTGAAAGAGCGATTTTGCGAATTGAGGTGCTGAATAGTTGAGTATTTAGAAAACAAAAAGGAGAACGAAAATGGTAAATTTTAAGGAAGACGAAAGACTGTCAACTCTCAATCATTCCTGCGCCCATGTCATGGCACAGGCAGTAAAGCATCTATACCCTCATGCAAAATTCTGGGTAGGACCTGTGGTAAAGGAAGGATTCTATTATGATATCGATCTCGGCAACGATGTGGTCAATGATGAAGTGATCGCTGCCATCGAAAAAGAGATGAAGAAGATCTGCAAGGAAGGCAAGAAAATCTACAGAAGAGAAGTCTCCAAGGCAGAAGCTATGGAAATGTTCAAGGACGATATGTACAAGTTGGACCTGATCAGCAATCTGGAAGACGGCAACATCACAGTATACGATCAGGGAGATTTCACCGATCTGTGCCGTGGACCTCACGTAGACAACACCAAGCTGTGCAAGAACTTCAAGCTGGTAAAACACTCCGGCGTTTACTGGAAGGGCGATGCCAGCAACCACGTGATGCAGCGTATCTACGGTGTCTGCTTCCCTACCGCAGAGGAACTGGAAGCGCATCTGAAGGAGTTAGAAGAGGCCAAAGAGCGTGACCACAGAAAGATCGGCAAAGAGATGGAACTGTTCATGACCGATGATCTGGTAGGCCGTGGACTTCCTATGTTCCTTCCTAAGGGTTACACCGTATGGCAGGAGCTGGAGAATTATATTAAGGACAAAGAGAGAAGACTGGGATATCTGCACGTTATGACTCCCTGTGTCGGTACTGTAAATCTGTACAAGACCTCCGGGCACTGGGATCACTACAAAGAGAACATGTTCCCTCCCATGGAAGTAGAAGGAGAGTCCTTCGTACTGCGTCCCATGAACTGCCCTCACCATATGATGATCTACGCTAACACGCAGCATTCTTACAAAGATCTGCCTATCCGTATCGGTGAGATCGCCCATGACTTCCGTTTCGAAGCCAGCGGAACCCTGAAGGGTATCGAGAGAGGCAGACATTTCTGCCAGAATGATGCCCATCTGTTCGTAACACCGGAGCAGATCGAGTCCGAGTTCTCCAAGGTAGTAGATCTGATCTTTAATACCTACAAGGATTTCGGTATTACCGATTACAGATGTGTCCTGTCTCTGAGAGATCCGGAGGACAAGGTAAAATATCACGATGATGATGAGATGTGGAACAATGCGGAGAATGCTCTGCGTAAGGTTCTGAATGATCTGGGCATCGAGTACACCGAGGAGATCGGTGAGGCTGCATTCTACGGACCGAAGCTGGATGTAAACGTAAAACCTGCAGTAGGTAACGAGTACACCCTGTCTACCTGCCAGCTGGATTTCTGCCTGCCTGCTAAGTTTAATCTGACCTATGTGGACAAGGATGGACAGAAGAAGACTCCCGTGGTCCTGCACAGAGCAATCTTAGGATCTCTGGATAGATTCATGGCTTATATCCTGGAGGAGACCAAGGGTAACCTGCCTCTGTGGCTGGCTCCCGTACAGGCAATGATCCTGCCGGTCAAGAACGATGATGAAGAGCTGAACACTTATGCCCATGATCTGTACGGTTATCTGCTGGACAATAACATCAGAGCGGACATCGATGAGAGAGCAGAGAAGCTGGGCTACCGTGTAAGAGAAGCACAGGTGAAGAAGATCCCATACCTGGTCATCTTAGGAAAACAGGAAGCACAGGATGGCACTGTAAGCTATCGTCTGCATGGACAGCAGAACACCACTACCGTATCTAAGGATGAGTTCCTTGCGATGTTAAAGGATGAGATCGCAACCAAGAAGCTGAGCAAGTAATTAAAAAGCACCACCCTGCAAGGAAAACGGCATTGATTAAAAATACGTTTTCTCAGTGGGGTGGTGTTTTTGCATGTCGCTATGATTTCGCAAGAGCGAATTCTATTACGATTGCCGGGGAGATGGCAGAGAGTGGACGACGAGTTGAAGTTATTTCCGTGCCACCAGATGTGCACGCATCTTTTTCTGCGCTTCAAAAGAAACAACTTCAAAACCTGCGTTTTCGGCAAACTTCCTGAATTCCGCGCCGGAATACATGCGGACATCACCGTGGCCGCACAAGTGTGCGAGCGGCATTTCAATATGATTACACAGCCACAACAGCAGGGATGATTTGGAGGTATAATCTCTCAGAATCAGACGTCCGCCCTTTTTCAGAACCCGGTAAGCACTGTTGAAAAAGTCCTGTGGATTCGGATAGTGGTGGAAGCTGTTGGAAGAGATGATCGCGTCAAAAGAATTTTCCGGGAAAGGAATATTTTCACAATCTCCGACGACAAAAGTAGTGTTGGACAGTTTTTTCTCCTGGGCCACATGGATCATCTCCGGTGTCAGATCCAGGCCGGTGAAATGTTTTTCAGGATATTTTTCGTGCAATAATTCGATCGCCGGACCGGTACCGCAGCCACAGTCCAGTACGGTATCAAAAGGCTCTTTTTCCAATTCTTCCAGTAAAAACGGATAATCGTCTTTGCACATCTCATAGACGCCGGAATGACCGCTGTCATAGATTTTGGCGGCTTCGGTGAATTCTTTTACGGATAATGCCTTATATTCTTCTGATGTCATTGTAAATCCTCCACAATAATAAAACGCATAACAATCCAAATCGCAACATTTGATTTTACCAAATTCGTAAGTAAAAATTTAAAGAATAAAATAGTTAGCCATAACTAACAATAGGAATATATCATATCTATAAATAAAAATCCAGTAGTATGTATATTTTTCCGCATGCCGCACAAAATAAAGATGACGCGTGGTGGGACTGCGCATGCTCTTTTGCCGCGTGTCTTTTTGTAAATGTAGTTTTTGTCCGGTTACAAACTGTTTTGTGACGAAGAATGAGAGCCGCAGAAAGCGGCAGAAGGCGAGGAAGACATGGCAGATTTGAAATGTGTCGTAGAAAGTTGTACCTATAATAAGGATTGTCTGTGCAGTAAAGGTGATATTATGGTGGCAGGAAAGCATGCCTGCAACTGTGATGATACCTGTTGCGAAAGTTTTGATCACAAGAGAGAAGGAGCGGATTCTTTTACCAGTTCCATCGCGCACCCCAGCAAGACGATCAGTATCGACTGTGAGGCTGTAAAATGCGTTCATAACAGCAATTACAAGTGTGTGGCGGATCATGTGGACATCAAGGGCTGCGGCGCCTGTGACTGCAAGGAGACGGCATGCGCTACGTTCTCTGAAAAATAAGAGGGTGGCTCCTGCTTGACAAAAACAAGGAAAATGCAGATAATAGTGCATGGAAAAGGTCGGCGGGAGACCGCCGATACATAGCATCCATGAGCAAAAACAATGTATGAAAGATGCGATTTTTGGGAATAAAGCTATAAATAGTTACAAAATAATTAAAAACGGGGTTGACATCCGGAAGACTCCGTGGTATTCTATTTAAGCGTGTGAAGAACACGATACAACAAGCAGAGTATCCACTCTCACCTTACGGCGCAGGCTGGTAAGCGTTCAGATTTTTCATAGACAGAGAACTCGTTTGGAATTTGTTTGAATGAGGGCAGTCCGTGAAGGGAACAGGTGGATAGTTATGCTATCTGCTTTTTTTATTGTTTAACACATTTTCTTATGGAGGTACACAACCATTAGCGATTTAATGATTAATGAACAGATCAGAGACAAAGAAGTACGACTGATTGGAGAAGACGGAGAACAGCTTGGAATCGTTTCTTCCAGAGATGCCCTGAAGATGGCAGAGGAAGCGGGACTGGACCTGGTAAAGATTGCTCCTACGGCAAAGCCTCCTGTTTGTAAGATCGTGGATTACGGTAAGTACAAATACGAGCAGGTGAGAAAAGAAAAGGAAGCAAAGAAGAAGCAGAAAGTCATCGATATCAAGGAGATCAGACTTTCCCCCAATATCGATACTAACGATCTGAACACCAAGATCGGTGCAGCCAGGAAGTTCCTGACCAAGGGAGACAGAGTGAAGATCACCCTGAGATTCCGCGGCAGAGAGATGGCACACATGAACAACAGCAAGCATATCTTAGATGATATCGCACAGAGCCTGTCCGATATTGCGGTAGTGGAAAAAGCTCCCAAGGTAGAAGGCAGAAGCATGACAATGTTTTTAACTGAGAAGCGTTAATTCGTACAGTTAAAAAGTGTCGGATTCCGACACGATAGATTAAGTAAAGTTTAGGAGGAACTCGTTATGCCCAAAATGAAGACAAGCAGAGCAGCAGCTAAGCGCTTTAAAGCAACAGGAACCGGTAAGTTAAAGAGATCTAAAGCTTACAAGAGCCATATCTTAACCAAGAAGTCTACCAAGAGAAAACGTAATCTGAGAAAGCCTGCAATTACGGATGCAACTAATGTTAAGAATATGAAGAAGATTTTACCTTATTTATAATTCAGGCGAGGAGGAAATAAGACATGGCAAGAATTAAAGGTGGCTTAAATGCCAAGAAGAAGCACAATAGAGTATTAAAGCTTGCAAAGGGCTACAGAGGCGCAAGAAGCAAGCAGTACAGAGTAGCAAAGCAGTCTGTTATGAGAGCTCTGACCAGCTCTTATGCAGGTAGAAAAGAGAGAAAGCGTCAGTTCAGACAGCTGTGGATCGCTCGTATCAATGCAGCAGCCAGAATGAACGGTTTATCTTACAGCAAGTTCATGTACGGTCTGAAGCTTGCAGGCGTTGATATGAACAGAAAGATGCTGGCAGACCTGGCAGTTAACGATGCAGAAGGTTTCAAGACCCTTGCAGAGCTGGCTAAGTCCAAGATCGCGTAAATAATAGCAACTGTTAAGGCTGGACACATTATCTTCGGATGGTGCGGACAGCCTTTCTTTTTGCAACTATTTGGAAGGAGACTATTATGATAAATCCCGGAATGATGATGAAACTGATGAATGCGAAGAATACCTTCGAGAGCAATCATCCCAAATTTGCAGCGTTTGTAAGCAGATTTTTTATGGGTGGAGCGATCACGGAAGGAACCATTATCGAGATCACGATCACAAGACCCGGTGAAGAGCCCGTGTCCACGAATCTGAAGGTACAGAAATCCGATCTGGATCTGGTAGAGGAGCTTAAGAATCTGAGATGAAGATAATATTTTTTGATATTGACGGAACCTTAATATGCGGAGGAAGTGAATTGATGTCGGAGAGCACGAAGGAAGCTATCCGCATCGCCAGAGCCAATGGTCATATCTGCATGATCAACACCGGGCGTACGAAACGGCTGGTAGGGGAAAATCTCACCGGACAGGTGGAATTCGACGGATTGTTATTGGGCTGCGGAACGGAGATTGAATATCATGGAAAACAGCTGATGCACAAGACATTTTCCATGGAGGAGTCTAAGGCGATTCTGGCTGCTATGAAAAAATATCATGTGGATGCTGTCCTGGAAGGCAGCAGGGAAGACTATGCTCCCAGAGGAGAAGAAGTATTTACTGAGACTTTCCGCCATATGGCACGTGAGATTGAAAATCGAAAATACGATCGCTATGCCAATGCACCGGGCAACTATGATAAATTATATGCCTATGCAGAGACTCCGGCGGGAATGGACGGAATGAAGCATGACCTGTCGGAAATACTGGATTTTATTGACAGAGAACAAGGGTTTTATGAGATTGTCCCCAAAGGATATTCCAAGGCAACTGCGATCCGTTACATTACGGACTATTTGAAGATCCCCATGGAAGACACTGTGGCCATCGGAGACAGCAATAACGACCTGCCGATGTTAAAGTATGCCCACACCAGCATTGCTATGGGTAATTCCAGTAAACAGGTGTTGGAAACAGCAGATTATATCACCACGGACGTGGATAAAGACGGCATTAGGAACGCTCTGAAGTGGTTGGGAGTGCTGGATAAGTAAAATGGATAAGCAAATAAGTAAAATGGTAAAAATGTAAAAATAGTAAAAATTAGGACTGGCAAAATAAAGGAACATGGAGTATAATATTTTATGTTCCTTTTGCAGATATGGTTCATCGGTAGAACGCTAGCTTCCCAAGCTGGAAAGGCGGGTTCGATTCCCGTTATCTGCTTTTTAAGGCTGTAGAGTGTTGATTTTCCGCACTTTATAGCCTTTTCTGATACTTGAATGCTCTTGCGATCGTGCTGCACGGTTTCAGCAAAAAAGTACAGAAACAGATATTGGAAGAGGCAGGGAAATAGTACCTGCTTCTTTTTTTACGTTGGGAACATGGAGAGCGGTAATTTTCCGTTGCGTGTAAGTCTTGTCTTTACAAATACATAACAAAATGATATATTCGATTTAGATATGACATATTAATAGACATAAACAATATATAAATGATATATAAATGACATATAAAAAGGAGGAAAAAATGAAACTGGGGATCGATATGGGCGGTATGTCCATCAAAATGGGGCTGGTTAATGAGGAAAATGAGATTATTGGGAGAATCACAATTCCAACCGATCTGACGGTGCCGTATCAGGTGCTGGTGGAACGCATGGCAGATGCCGTACAACAGATGCTTGAAAATGCAGGCATGACATTAGAACAGTGCGAGGGGATCGGAATCGGAAGTCCGGGAACGATCGATGCAAAGCAGGGAGTGATCCTGTATTCGAATAATTTTGGCTGGGAAAATGTACCGATCGTAGAAGAACTGAAAAAACATCTGGATACGAGAATTGAAATTGCCAATGATGCGGACGCTGCGGCTCTGGGAGAAGTCTGTGCCGGTGCGGCAGAGGGGGCAGAAAATGCGGTGCTTCTGACACTTGGAACCGGTGTGGGAGGCGGAGTGATATTAGATAAGAAGATTTTTCGTGGTGCCATGCCGGGCGGCTGTGAATTAGGCCATCTGTCCATCCGCTATGATGGCATCCGATGTACCTGTGGAAGAAAAGGATGTTTAGAAGCCTATGCTTCTGCGTCTGCTCTTCTTCGGATCGCGCGGGAAAAGTCAGCAGAGCATCCGGAGTCTATCATGAATGAGATGTGTGGGAATGATCTGGAACAGATGAATGGTAAGATTCCGTTTGACGCCACAAAAGCCGGGGATGAAGCTGGCATGGAAGTTGTAAAAGAATATGAGGGCTACCTCGCATGCGGGATTGCAAATGTGATCAATACGTTCCGGCCGGAAAAGGTGATCCTTGGCGGAGGGGTTGCTGCGCAGAGAGAAAATCTGACTGCACCGCTTAAGGGTCTGGTGAAAGATATGTGTTTCGGTGGCAGCCATGGATATATTGCGGACATCGTGACCTCTGTACTTGGAAATGATGCCGGGATCATCGGGGCAGCAAATCTGGTAGTGTAAAATTGCGGTGCACGGTGTCACAGAAAGCATAACGGAGGCGGCAATGGGAAAAGCAATTATGTATGAGCGGATCTATGGGGATCTGCTTGCAAAAATACAGAGTGGAGATTACCAGCCGGGGGACCGGCTGCCATCGGAGAAGGAGTCAGCAGAATTTTATGGTGTAAGCCGTATTACGGCGAAAAAGGCGATGGATATGCTGGCAAAAGAAAAAAAGATCAGCAGAGAGCCGGGAAGAGGTTCTTTTGTGTGCAGTCCGGCTGCTGTTGTGGAGATGAAAAAGGAGAGCCGGGGGAATGCCAATCAGCGGATCGGTGTAATATTCGATGGATTTGGAAGCGATTTTGGCACACGGCTTTTGCAGGGGATTGAGAGCGAATGTGACAGGAGACAGTCAGATCTTTTGTTTAAGTGTACTTATGGAAGTATCGAAAAGGAAAAACAGGCGATCGACGCAGCAATCTGTGCGGGAGTAAAAGGTATTCTACTTCTTTGCGCACAGGGGGACAATTATAACAGTAAGGTGTTAGAACTGGCATTAAACGGGTATCCGCTGGTGCTTGTGGATCGGAGGATGCAGGGCATTTCAATCCCGTGTGTCAGAACAGATAATTATGAAGCGGCGAACGAAGTTACCAAAAAGCTTATCGCAATGGGGCATAAAAAAATCTGTTTTCTGACGCATGCGTCTGTTACGACGACAACGATCCATGAGCGCTACGAAGGATTTGCCCATTGTATGCTCAAATATGAAGATGCCAATGGTACATTTGCAAAACTTGAAAAATATAACCACATTCCAGAGGATATTGAAAAAGAATACCGGGAATTTGATTATGCGCAGATTGCAGAGATCCTGGAAAAAAACAGGGAATGTACGGCTTATATTGCAGCTGAATACCGGATCGGGGTGCTTTTTTCGAAATATTTAAAAGAGCATGGGATTTCAAAAAAGATTGCCGTATTTGATGGCATTGATGAGATCTATGAGCAGGATGATTTTATCCATGTGCGGCAGAATGAATTTGCGATGGGACAGCAGGCGGTCACGCTCTTGGAGGAAATTACAACTGGAAAGAAACAGAACGATGATATTTTAATTCCCTATCAGATATCGGGGATTCTATAAAGCAGGAGATTAGTGTGAGAAAGACAGTACAAGAAGGGAGATTAAGATGAAAATAAAAGAGAATTATGCAGCGATTGAGCGTACGGTGGCTCTTGTAAAAGAAAAATTTGGTGCAGACAGCAAGATAGCTGTCATGTTTGAAAAGTGTATTTCGAATACGCTTCAGACAACGATTAAAATAAAAGAAAATGATACAGTATTTGTGATCACAGGGGATATTCCTGCTATGTGGCTACGTGATTCGGCATGTCAGCTCCGCCCGTTTTTATTGTTTGCAAAGGAAGAACCGGAACTTGTGGAACTGGTCTGCGGGCTAATCAAAAAACAAATGCAGTGCATTCTTTTAGATCCATATGCCAATGCATTTAATGAAAATGGCGACGGACAATGCTGGGATCATGACAAGACAGATATGAAACCGGAGCTGTGGGAACGGAAATATGAGATCGATTCCTTATGCTATCCGGTACAGCTGTCCTATCTGCTCTGGAAGAATACAGGATGTACGGAGCAGTTTACCGGAGAATGGTTAGAAGCCGCAAAAGCCGTGATCCGCGTATTCCGAACGGAACAGGATCATGAAAATGCTTCTCCATATACATTTGAAAGAGAAAACTGCAGTTTTACCGATACTCTCTCAAGGGACGGAAAAGGTGCTCTGGTAAAAAGCAATGTCGGACTGATCTGGTCCGGTTTCCGTCCGAGTGATGATGCCTGTGTATATGGATATCTGATCCCGTCAAATATGTTAGCTTCTGTGATCCTTGGAAATATTGCAGAGATCGCCCGTGAGATCTTCCATGATGAGAAACTGGCAGAAGAGGCAGATGCTTTCTCAAAGGAAGTGAGAAATGCGATCGAGACACTTGCCATCCTTCCGGCACAGAAAACGGAATACTACGCATATGAGGTAGATGGTTTCGGCCAGTATCTTGTAATGGATGATGCAAATCTGCCAAGCCTTCTTGCGATGCCATACTATGGCTATTGCGACAATAAAAATGAGAGATACCAGAACACCAGAAAAGTGATCTTAAGTGACCAGAACCCATATTATTTCAGCGGAGAGTGCGCGGAGGGAATCGGAAGCCCACACACATACACGCGTTTCATCTGGCCGATGGCTCTGGCAATGCAGGGACTTACCTCTGACTCCATGGAAGAAAAATTAAAAATGCTTGAGATGATCGCAGCCTGTGATGCGGGGACAGATCTGGTACATGAGTCATTCCATGTGGATCACCCGGATGACTTTACACGCCCGTGGTTTTCCTGGGCAAATTCCGTATTCTGTGAACTGGTACTGGACTATTGTGGACAGAAAGTAACCCTTTGATTGAAAAAGATATCTGTGCCTGTGCATAAATATGGGATATCAATGGAAACAGGCAGAAGCAGAGATTTTTGTAATGCCCCAAATGGGCAGGAATGGAGAACACTATGAAAAAGGCGCATATTATTTCTCATACACACTGGGACAGAGAATGGTATCTTCCATATGAAAAACATCATATGCTTTATATCGAAATGATGGATACACTGATCGATACTATGGAGAAAGATCAAGAATATAAATATTTTCATCTGGATGGACAGACCATCATGCTGGAAGATTATCTTCAGGTACGTCCCGAAAACCGCGCACGCCTGCAGAAGTTGATCGGGGATGGCAGGATTGCAATTGGCCCATGGTATGTATTGCAGGATGAATTTCTGACAAGCAGTGAGTCGAATGTCAGGAACTTACAGATGGGGTATAAACTTGCACAGGAATTTGGCGGAAAGTGGACAAAGATCGGATACTTCCCGGATTCCTTTGGAAATGTGGGACAGGCACCGCAGCTTTTAAAGAAGGCGGGCATTGACACGGCAGTATTCGGAAGAGGTGTAAAACCGACCGGATTTAATAATCAGACGGCCGACGCCTATGAGTCTGCCTATTCTGAGATGAACTGGCAGTCAGCAGACGGTTCTGCGGTGCTTGGCATTTTATTTGCAAACTGGTATAACAACGGCGCGGAGGTGCCGGTGGAAGAAGAAAAGTCAAAAGTGTACTGGGATAAAAAACTTGCAGATGCTTTGCGTTATGCCGGTACGGATCAGCTTTTATTCATGAATGGCTGTGATCATCAGCCGGTACAGACGGATCTGTCAGCTGCCATCCGCACGGCAAATGCGCTGTACCCGGATGTGGATTTCGTACATTCTGATTTCACCGGTTATGTGGAGCAGGTAAAAAAGGAACTGCCGGACGATCTGAACACGATCACAGGCGAACTGCGCAGCCAGAAGACGGATGGATGGTATACGTTAGCGAACACAGCATCCTCCCGCATTTATATCAAACAGTGGAATGTCCGCTGTGAGATGTTGTTTGAGAAAGTGGCAGAACCGCTCGCTACGATTGCGGCAAAAGAGGGGATGGAATATCCGCAGGATCTGTTTACTTATGGATGGAAACTTCTGATGCAGAATCATCCGCACGACAGTATCTGCGGATGCAGCGTGGATGATGTACATCGCGAGATGGTAACCCGTTTTGAAAAGTCAGAACAGGTGGCACTGCACATTATTTCCATGTGTATGGATTATCTGAAAGGAAAGATTGATACCAGTGCAGTGAAGGAAGGAAACATTCCATTTGTCGTTGTCAATACGACCGGCTGGGACCGCACAGGTGTTGTGGAGCTGGAGTTAGAAACCGACCGCATGTATTTCAGTGAGGCACCGTTAGCCGAAGTGATAGCGCGCATGCATGAAAAGAAACTCCCGGAATACCGCGTACTTGACAAAGACGGGAGAGAGATCCCGTCGGTTGTCACTGAAATGGCAAATCATTTTAACTATGATCTGCCAAAAGATAAATTCCGCCAGCCATATATTGCAAAGCGCGTAAAGATTACCATGGAGGCAGCCGGTGTGCCGGCATTTGGATGGGACACTTATGTGCTGGCAGAGGCAGAAGATATCAATACGGCTAATTCACTGATCACTACAGAGAATACAATGGAAAATGCGTTTTTAAAGGCACACTTTGAACCGGACGGTTCTGTGGAACTGACCGATAAAAAGACAGGTCATGTATACAAGGATCTTGGTATCTTTGAGGACTGCGGGGATATCGGAAACGAATATATTTTCTTTGCCCCGGTAAATGACATACCGGTGACTACAAAAGGGACGAAAGCAGAGATTACGGTGGCAGAAGATAACGCATGCAGGGCCGTGATCCGTGTAAAACATACGATGATGCTCCCGGATGCAGCCGATGAGACGCTGGCAGAAGAGATCGAGGATCTTGTAGAGTTTAAATACCGCAAGGCATCCCGTGGCAGTCATCTGGTTCCATTTGAGATCGTGACAGAGTATACCTTAGAGAAGTACGGAAAAGGACTGAAAGTAAAGACTGCTTTCAATAACCAGATCAAAGACCACCGTCTGCGCGTCCTTTTTGAGACGGGATTAAAGACAGATTTCCATTACGCAGATTCTGTGTTTGAGGTGGCAAAGCGCCCGAACGTACCGGCAGACACATGGGAAAATCCGTGCAATGCCCAGCATCAGCAGTGTTTTGTCAATGTGCATGAGGATGCATATGGACTTACCATCGCCAATAAAGGTCTTGCAGAGTATGAGATTTTGCGTGACGGAAAAAATACGATCGCAGTAACACTTCACCGAGGTGTGCGCGAGCTGGGAGACTGGGGTGTATTTTTAACACCGGAAGCACAGTGCCTGGGCGAAAAGACCACGGAATATGAGATCATCCCGCATGGCGCAGGGGAGGAACTTAATCATTCCTACGAGGAGGCATACCAGTTCCAGACAGAATGGCAGACCGCGGGAATGGAAAGACAGACAGGAACTCTGCCACAGATTTACCGGTTTGTAGAAAAGAAACATTTACAGGCAGTTCCAACAGCATTAAAACACAGTATGCTGACCGGGGATGTGATTTTGCGTTTCTGCAACCTTTCGGATGAAGAGACGACGGTTTCTGTCTCACAGCCTGAGGTTTTTACATATGATCTGTTAGAAAAAGAACGGTTACAGAAAGAAGAGAATGAAATCGTATTAGGAAAACATGAGATCCGCACGATCGGATGGAGAGCATAGTTGGCTTCGGCTGCTGCCTTTTTTCTACATCCATTACCCTGAAACTGGGTAAAAAAATGGGGCTGTCGCACTAAGCGTGCGGCAGCCCCACAATGAAGAATCACCAAAGGCGATTTTTAAGCTTTTTCGACCTTCACGTTTTTCTGGCGGATATCTATTGTCAATTCATGCGCCCGGATGGAAGCAGCATATCCGAATAGATGATCTCATACCGGATATAGGAAGTCTCCGGCGGGGCATCTGGGTAATTCATGCGAAATTCGATCTGCATCGCAAGGCGTTTCCCAAGAAGGTTATTCTTTACATTTACGGTGGTGACTTTGTTGATTACATTCGTATACTCTTTGCTGCAGTCAAAGCCGGTCAGCAGGATATCGTTATGGAAATGATGTGGGTTTTCCTCTAAATACATTTCCACATAATGTGCCACATAATCACTGACACATACGATCGCATCGACATCTGGATCGAGACTGTCTAAAAAGTTGAAAATACAATCTCCATAATGCCCGATTCCGATCGAATCGGTAAAACAAAGATCTTCTATCAGCGGAGAGTTATGTTTTTTGAGACTTTCCAAAAAACCCAGATATCGGTCGGTGTTCGTTTGCGCATAATTGATATCCCCGATGAAAGAGATACGTTTGCAGCCTTTTTCAAATAAATGATCTACGATCTGTTGTTCTGTGTATTTCCCTTCAATTAATAAAAGATCTCCGGTCAGCGTTTTCAGTTCGATCTCCGGTACGGTATCTAAAAATACTTTTGGTATTTCAAGTTCATTGATTAATGTTAAAAGATGCTTATCATATACGTTTAAAACAATGATTCCCTGTACGGTATCATCTTTCAGCACATCTGGCAGTTCGTATTCAGAAGTGCATGAGGTTGGAACATAAGTGTACATGAGATTGATGTTGGATAAAGAAAGTTCCTGTGCCATACGGTGAATGATGTTTGTCCAAAAAATAGAGGAATCCGGGCGCGAAACAACCAAAGAAACAGTTTTTGCCTTTGGAACCTCTGTGAAATGTGGTTCAGAGGGAAGTTTGTCGTATCCAAGTTCGTGTGCTTTTGCTATGATTTTTTCCTTCATTTCATCAGAAACACCCGGACGGTGGTTAAATGTTTTCCAGACGGTAACACGGGAGGTCCCAAGGGCGTCTGCAATATCCTGCATCGTTACTTTCGACATAAGAAACTCCTTTCTTTTCTGGTATCGTTCTTATCATATCACAAATATCGTGCATGAACAAAAGATATTAAAAATGTTAACTAATAATGTAAACTTTAATTTATATTATTAACATCTAAATAGTTACAATAATATGTTAACAAAAGATAACAAAAAAGTCAATTATATTGTAAATAATAACTAAAAAAAGCTATAAAATGTTATGCACAACGGAAAAAGCAACAAGAAAGTAGGATATTATATTGACAATACATGTGAAAAATGATAACTTATAAATGCAACAAATGATAACGCAATAACAACGAGGGAGATGATAAAATGGCTGGCAGGAAAAAGACCAATATAAAGAAAAAAAGGTGGACGAAAGATGATACTGAACTGACGATCCTTGCGCTGCCGACAGCGGTGTGGTTTATCATCTTCAGTTACCTGCCAATGTTTGGAATCATTATAGCATTTAAGAATTACAAACTGTCAGCGGGACACGGATTTATTTACAGCCTGTTTCACAGTGAATGGTGCGGGTTTGATAACTTCAAATTCTTTATACAGTCCAATGCATTTACGATGCTGCTTCGGAACACCATTCTATATAATATCGTATTTATTATTTTAGGACTGGTAATCCCGGTTACACTTGCGATCATGATCAGCCTGATCTACAGCAAGTTTAAGTCAAAAGTTTACCAGACACTGATGTTTTTCCCGCATTTCATGTCATGGGTAGTTGCAAGTTACTTTGTATTTGCATTTTTATCTCCAGACAAAGGAATTTTAAACCAGATCATTACACATTTTGGAGGACAGGGCATCCAGTGGTATTCCAATCCAAAATACTGGCCGTTGATCTTAGTAATCATGAATCTATGGAAAACAGTCGGATACAGCATGGTCGTTTATCTGGCAAGTATTACAGGAATTGATGGAAGCCTGTACGAGGCGGCTGTGATCGATGGAGCGACAAAATTTCAGCAGGCAAAATATATTACGATCCCATCTATTAAACCGATCGTGATCATGATGTTTATTTTAAATGTTGGAAAAATTTTCTACTCCGATTTTGGTTTGTTCTATCAGGTGACACAGGGCATCCCGAACTCGCTTTATAAAGTTGCTTCCACATTTGATACTTATATTTACAATGCACTGCAGACAAATGTTGCGATCGGAAAGACAGCAGCAGCCGGATTCTTCCAGTCGATCGCATGTTGCATTACGATTTTACTTGCAAACTATATTGTCTCAAAGATTGACAGCGACAGCGCGATCATTTAAGAGGTGCTGATATGACAAAACAAAAAGAAGAAGTTAACAAATTAAACCGGATCAAACCGGCAACCAATATTATTTTTAACCTGATATTCCTGATCCTTGGACTTGCATGTGTTACTCCGGTGATTCTGGTATTTATTATTTCCATTACAAAAGAGAGTGAGCTTGTGGCACATGGGTATTCCTTTTTCCCGAAAGTATTATCGTTAAGTGCATATTCCTATCTTTGGAATGAACGTAAAAGTATTGGAAATGCACTTCTGATCTCTGCTCTTGTCACTGTTTTAGGAACATTGATTGGACTTGCACTGACCACAACGATGGGATATGTCTTATCAAGAAGTGAATATAAACTGAAAGGATTTTTCAGTTGGGTCGTATTTATACCTATGATTTTTAACGGTGGTATGGTTGCAAATTACGTAGTGGTTTCAAATTTTCTAAATCTCCGCAATACAATCTGGTGTCTGATATTACCGCTGGCTGTATCCTCGTTTAATGTCATTATATCCAAGACGTTTTTTAAATCCACGATTCCTGATTCCATTGTGGAATCAGCCAAAATTGATGGAGCGTCCGAATTTACAATTTTTTCGAGGATTATTGTACCAATATCAAAACCGGTATTTGCAACCATTGGACTGTTCTTAAGCTTTGGATACTGGAACGACTGGTTTCAGTCTTCCCTATATATCAGTGAAAAGAAGCTGACATCATTGCAGGCATTACTGAATAATATGATCCAGAATATCCAGTACATTGCAAGTAATCCGACCGCAGGGCTTTCACTACAGCAGTATAAAAATTCAATGCCGACAGAATCTATCCGCATGGCGATTGCAGTACTTGTAGTTATCCCGATTGCCTGTGTATATCCGTTTTTCCAGAGATATTTCATCTCCGGACTTACAGTAGGTGCTGTCAAAGGATGATTGTGTGAACCCGGATGCAATAGCATCTGAAGATAAAGAAACAGAACAAATAATTTTATTTCAAACATGGAGGGTAAAGTATGAAGAAAAGAGTTTTAAGAATGATGGCAACAGGTCTTGTTGGATGCATGTTGATGGGAACAGCAGCAGGATGTGGAAATTCAGGTACATCCAATACGTCGAGTTCATCTGTTGCATCCGATTCCGGCACCGAGAAAGACGAAAAAAGTTCTGACGATATCGTGACATTAAAATGGATTCAGATTGGTAACGGCCAGCCTGATAACTATGATGCATGGCAGGCACACATCAATGAATATCTCGCAGATAAGATTGGTGTAAACATTGATGTAGAGATCATCTCCTGGGGAGACTGGGAGAAGAGAAGAAGTACCATCATCAATACAGGAGAGGATTATGATATCATTTTCTCAAATGATGTAGTGTATGAGAGTGATGTGAGACTTGGCGCTTATTATGACATTACCGATCTGCTCGATGCAAACTGTCCTGATGTCAAGAGCCTGATTCCTGAAGATTACTGGGATGCAGTAAGTGTAGATGGTAAAATATATGGTATCCCGACTTATAAGGACAGCTCTATAACACAATATTTTGTATGGGATAAGGATCTGTGTGACAAATTAGGACTTGATGTGACTAATCTGACAGAGCTTGATCAATTGACCGATGCATTTGATACGATCTATAAAGAAACCAATCAGCCGGTAACTTACCGTGCATCTGATGCGCCATGCCAGTTTGTTACTACCGTTTATGACAATCTTGCACTTGGACTTCCCGCACTCGGTGTTGCATATGATGATCCATCCAAAAAGGTTGTAGCTACTTATGAACAGGAAAATGTAATGCATGACCTGAAGATATACCGCGAATGGTTCGAAAAAGGCTACATCAATCAGGATGCTGCAACATTAGGCGAACTTCCGACTTATCAGGTATGTAACATTGCACAGGGCTGGAGCCAGGCAGCTCAGACTACATGGGGTCCTAACATGGGTGTCAATGCAATAGCCGTTCAGTGGAGAGACACTATAGTATCCAGAGGTTCTGTACAGGGATCCATCAACTGTATCTCTGCAAACAGCAAGCATCCTGAGGAAGCATTAAGATTCTTAAACCTTGTAAACTCTGATACTTATGTAAGAGATGCATTATACTATGGACTTGAAGGCGACAACTTCAACTATACAGCCGACAAGAAGGTTGAAAGAACCGACAAGCAGTGGTTTATGGCAGGTTACAGCCAGGGAACATTCTTCAATATAAGTCTGTTGGCTGACCAGGAGACAAATCAATGGGATGAAGTAAAAGAGCTGAACGAGAAAGCAGAAGCTTCACCGGTTATTTCAATTTCTATCGATACAACAGAGTTTGAAGATGAGCTGGCAAACTGTACAGAGATTTACAACAGATATAAGAGTGAGATTAACACAGGTGCAGTTGATCCAGAAAAAGCTGTTCCGGAAATGATGAGCGAGATGCGTGCAGCAGGATTTGATGATATCGTTGAGAAAGTACAGGCTCAGATCGACGCAGCAAACTAATATCAGAAAAAGAGATATAGCGGGAATGACGAAATAAAAATGAGATGACAAAGGGCTGATGCATAAAAACAAAACAATTGGATTTTATGTGTCGGCTCTTTTTGTAAAGGAGAAGATATGAGTAAAATAATTGGAAGATCACTGCCGAATATCCCATGGCAGGAGAAACCGGAGGGATACACCATGCCGGTTTGGCGTTATACAGAGAATCCGATCATCGGAAGAAGTGGGAATAAAGTTTCAAACAGCGTTTTTAACAGCGCGGTCGTTCCGTTTGAAGATGGATTTGCAGGTGTATTCCGCTGTGACAGCAGGTCGATCAGCATGGATATTTTTGTTGGAAGAAGTAAAGATGGTATCCATTGGGATATCGAGGATACACCGATCCAGTTTGAGGGAGAGGATGAGGAAATCTTAAAAAGAGAATACCGCTACGATCCAAGAGTCTGTTTTATCGAGGACAGATATTACATCACATGGTGCAACGGATACCACGGTCCGACCATCGGTGTTGCCTATACATTTGATTTTAAAAAGTTTGTGCAGTTAGAAAATGCCTATGTGCCGTGTAACCGGAACGGTGTTCTGTTCCCGGAAAAAATAAATGGCATGTATGCAATGTTAAACAGACCAAGCGATAACGGACATACACCGTTTGGTGATATTTTTGTAAGTTTCAGTAAAGATATGGAGTTCTGGGGCAGACACAGACATGTGATGAGCCCGATCCCGGGAGATGAATCTGCATGGCAGTGTACCAAAGTTGGCCCGGGTCCGATTCCGATCAAGACGGATGAGGGATGGCTTCTGATCTATCATGGTGTAATTACAACCTGCAATGGTTTTGTATACCGTATGGGTGCAGCACTTTTAGATTTAGAACAGCCATGGAAAGTGCTGGCGCGCTCAAAAGAATATGTTTTAGCACCGCATGAATATTATGAGTGTGTCGGGGATGTTCCGAATGTTGTTTTCCCTTGTGCAGCACTTGCAGATGCTGATACGGGAAGAATCACGATTTATTATGGATGCGCGGATACGGTGACAGGAATGGCGTTTACAACAGTTGATGAAATTTTGGATTATATCAGAAAGTAGACAGGAGCGAGAGGTGCCGGAATGGATTTCTTAGACAAAAGAGTCGGTGTAATTTGCAACGAACTTAAGAAATTAAAAGTAAAACAGGTATTTCCGCTGACACAGTGGGAGTATAAGGAAGGCAGCTTTATTTACCCGGAGGATGCGTTAAAAGATGAGGCAGCCTGGGAAAACTTTGACTGCAAGACTATGCACTGGTATGGCAAGGACCGCCATTACTGGTTCCGTACAACCTATACTGTTCCGGAGGAGCTGGAGGGCAAAAGCATATGGATCCGCATATCATCACAGATCGACGAGTGGGATGACGGAAGAAATCCGCAGTTTATCGTGTTTGTGAACGGAGAGGTTTATCAGGGGATCGATATGAACCACAGGGAGTGCCTGATCACGAGAAGCGGAAAAGCAGGAGAGACACTGACCATCGACCTGCAGGCATATACCGGGATCATGCATGAGGAATTTGCGCTCCGCACGCAGATCGAAGAGATCGATGCAGAGATCGAAAAACTCTATTATGACCTGTGGGTTCCGCTTGCAGCGTTTTCCCGCATGGAGGCAGATGATAAAAACCGCAAGGATATTGAGCATGTGCTCAATGAGACGATCAATCTGCTGGATTTAAGAACCCCGTATTCCGAAGACTTTTACCGGAGTGTGAGGGAAGCATCTGCTTATATCCGGAAAGCATTGTATGAAGATATGGCAGGGTATGAGGATGTGATCGCAACCTGTATCGGACATACGCATATCGATGTTGCGTGGTGGTGGACTGTGGCACAGACAAGAGAAAAGGTTGGACGCAGTTTTGCAACCGTGTTAAAGCTGATGGACGAGTATCCGAACTATAAGTTCATGTCCAGCCAGCCGCAGTTATATGCATTTTTAAAGGAGCGCTATCCGGAATTGTACGAGAAAGCAAAACAGCGCATCAAAGAGAAACGCTGGGAGCCGGAAGGCGGTATGTGGGTTGAGGCAGACTGCAATCTGACATCGGGAGAATCCCTCGTCCGTCAGTTTATGCATGGCAAACGCTTTTTCAAAGAGGAATTTGGCGTGGACAACCGTATCCTCTGGCTGCCGGATGTGTTCGGATATTCCGGGGCACTGCCGCAGATCATGAAAAAATGCGGAATCGATTATTTTATGACAACCAAACTGGCATGGAACCAGTTCAATAAAGTGCCTTACGATACGATGATGTGGCGCGGAATCGATGGAACAGAGGTGCTGACACACCTGATCACGACCCTTGGCGTGAGCCAGCCGATCAAAGATTACTTTACGACCTATAATGGCATGCTGCACCCGGATGCGATCATGGGAGGATGGATGCGTTATCAGAATAAAGATATCAATAACGATATCTTAGTCTCCTACGGTTACGGCGATGGCGGCGGCGGTCCGACCAGGGAAATGCTTGAGACTTCGATCCGCATGGAAAAGGGAATCAAAGGGATTCCGAAAGTACGCCAGGAATTTTCACGAACCTATTTTGAAGAACTTGAGGAGCGCGTGAAAGGCGACAGACGCCTGCCGGTATGGGAAGGTGAATTTTACTTTGAGTACCACCGCGGAACTTATACCTCCATGGCGAGAAATAAACGCAGCAACCGTAAGGCGGAGCTTGGGCTGATGGATCTGGAACTGTTGTCCGTTTTAGCACAGGCACAGGCAGCGTATCCGGCAGAAGAACTCGACCGCATGTGGAAAAAAGTCCTGATCAACCAGTTCCATGATATTCTGCCTGGATCTGCGATCCATGAAGTATATGAGGTGACAAAGGAAGAATATGCTGCACTGCAGAAAGAGATCAAAGCACTGGAAGAAGAACGTCTCCATGCGCTCGTGGGAGATGGCGAAGGCATCACTATTTTCAATACAACCGGACACGACCGCAGTGATATCGTAGAACTTGGGGAGATCCATGCGGAAGCGTTAAAGGATGCAGAGGGCGTGATCTATCCGGTACAGAAGACTGCAGAAGGTGCAGTGGTCTATGTAGAGCATCTGCCGTCAAAAGGATATAAGACATTTGCGGCTGTATCCAGTGAAATTGAGCAGAAAACACCGTTTGTCCTTGTGGATGACCATACGCTTGAGACACCGTTTTATACGATCCATCTGGATGCGGAGGGACGTTTTGACCGCATCTACGATAAGGAAAACGACAGGGAAGTACTGCAGGATGGCAAAAAAGGCAATCAGTTCCGCATGTACGAGGATAAGCCGATGTGCTTTGATAACTGGGATGTGGATATTTACTATACCGAAAAGTACTGGGATGTCAATGATGTGATTTCTATGGAATGGACAGAGTGCGGTCCGGTGCGTGCAACGTTAGAGATGGAGCGGAAAGAAAGCAATTCTGTGATCCGCCAGAAGATCCATTTCTATGCAGACAGAAGAAGGATCGAATTTGAGACTTATGTGGACTGGAAAGAGCATCAGACATTGTTAAAGGTACATTTCCCGGTCAATGTACATACCGATGAAGCAACATTTGATGTACAGTTTGGTAATCTGACACGCAAAGTGCATACCAATACGAGCTGGGATAAAGCACGTTTTGAGAGCTGCGGACAGAAATGGATCGATCTCTCGGAAGGTCACTACGGAGTCAGCATGTTAAATGACTGCAAATATGGACATTCCGTGAAGGATTCTGATATGGCACTGACACTGATTAAATCCGGCATCGAACCGAATCCGGTGGCAGATCAGGAAGAGCACTATTTTACCTATGCAATCTATCCGCATGCGGAAAAATGGCAGGAAGCAAAGACTGTGGAGCAGGCATATGACCTGAACCAGCCGGCTATTGCAGTGGCAGGAGGAAAGCCGGGAAGCATGTTGTCAAAAGCATCTGTGGACAGGTCCAACGTTGTATTAGAGACGATCAAGTGTGCAGAGTCCGGTCATGGCATCATTATCCGTATGTATGAGAGCGAAAATGCACTCACAAAGACAAATCTTGTAGTTGAGGGGAACTACAACAAAGCGTTTGCCTGCAATCTGCTCGAGGAGGAAGAAGCAGAATTAGAGCTGAAAGACGGAGTGGTTTGTGTACAACTGAAACCGTATGAAGTTGTTACTGTAAAACTCGTTTAAAATCATATAGAGGCATTCAGATTCCGAAGAGAGTTCGGTGGGATGCCTCTCTTTTTATAGGGAGATTTACGTTATGACCAATAAATTAAGCCATATGTTTGAGTGTTCCGATCATATTACGGAAAAACAGTATCGGACCAGCCGGGCACTTTTTATCCTCGATGGATGCGCTTCCACACAGATTTTTACGGTTACTTCCGGCGCATTTTTATCGGGACTTGCCTATCTTGTGGGGGCGGGGACTGCATTGACCGGGATCATAGCTGCACTGCCGACGCTGATGAATACCATCCAGATTTTTTCCTCCGTCGTCTATGAGAACCGTGCAGGCAGCAAACGGATCACGGTAGAGTTTGCACTCATCCAGCGCTTATGCCTGCTCATGATGCTGTTTGTTCCGACATTGATGTTAGGAGCGAAAATCTCGGTGGCAGTGATCGCGGTGCTGTATTCCTGTGCACATTTCTGTGGGGCATTTATCAACACCGGGGCAAATAACTGGCTGATCAGCCTGGTGCAGAAAGAACGGTTGGGAAGATATCTCGGACTGAAAGATTCGCTGACTTTAGTTGCGTCCACGGGCGGTTCCCTGATCTTAAGTAAAATTTTAGATGCCTACCGTTTCGCGGATCAGGAGATTCTGGGATTCCGGATGATCGGCATTTTATGTATCGGTATCTGCGCGGTCGACATTACCTGTCTCACGCTGATCCGGGAACCGGAAAATGTGAAACATGTGGAGCCACTGAACATAAGGAAGGCAATACAGATGCCGCTCACAGACCAGAATTACCGCAATATATTGATTTTCTTCCTGCTGTGGAGTGTTGCATCTAATTTTGCCAGTCCGTTTTTTTCTATTTATATGTTAGAGAATCTGGGGCTGTCTTATTTTTATATTACCGTCATGAATATGGTTGCATCGGTGGCGCGGATCGCGGCGGCAAATCTGTGGGGGAAGGCAGCAGACAGTTGTTCGTGGAGGCTGGTTACGCTGGGGTCCATTTTTATGCTGGGAGTTGCATATATCGGCTGGGGACTGCTGACGAAAGAAAACTGTATCTATTGGCTTCCGGTCGTACAGGCTGTGAGCGGGGCTGCCTGGGGAGGCATCAATATTGCGACATTCCGGATGCAGTTTGCGTTTGCACCATTAGAACATCGTGTCAGCTATGTCAGCTTCTGCTCAACAATGGTTGGGTTTGTAGGATTTTTTTCATCCATGCTCGGCTCGACATTTGTGGCATTAGCAAAGGATATCAGGATTTTAAACATTCCGGTAGATAACATACAGATGGTGTTTATTTTGTCTGCATTCGGAATTATTACAAGTGCATTATACAGCCGAAAAATAAAGGAGAAATGACAGGACAGATATGGAGAGAGATAGCAGAAAGCGGGCAGAGGCGCTGCTTGCGCAGATGACCGCAACAGAAAAAGTGGGACAGTTAAACCAGCATTTATATGGTTTTCGGATCTACCATGTAGAAGATGGAAAAATTGTTTTTTCACAGGAATTAAAGGACGAAGTAGAAAAATGGGGCGGGATCGGCACGATTTATGGTCTTTACCGTGCAGATCCATGGTCGGAAAAAAACTATGAGACAGGGCTTGCGGGGGGACTTTCGGTGCAGGCGTATAATCAGTTACAGAAATATGTGATCGAACACAGCCGTCTTGGGATCCCGTTTTTACTGAGCAGTGAATGTCCACATGGACATCAGGCGTTAGACGGATATCTGCTCCCGGTCAATCTGGCAGTAGGTGCATCGTTTGACCCGGCATTGTATGAGAGGGCAGGGCAGGTGTGCGGCAGGCAGTTAAAGCAGATGGGCGTGGATTTTGCACTGGTTTCGGCACTGGATATTTTAAGAGACCCAAGATGGGGGCGCAGTGAGGAGTGTTATGGGGAGGATCCATATTTATCGGCAGAGCTCGCGCGGGCGATCGTAACAGGAATCCAGAAAGAGGGCGTTGCAGTGGTTGCAAAACACTTTTGTGCACAGGGGGAGACGACCGGAGGGGTCAATGCCAGCGCAGCGCGGATCGGAGAGAGGGAACTGTGGGAGATCCATTTACAGGCGGCGAAGGCATGTTGTGAGGCGGGCGTAAAAGGCATTATGGCTGCATACAACGAGATCGACGGAAAATTCTGCCATGCCAACAGACATCTGCTGCAGGATATTCTGCGGGAACAATTGGGGTTTGACGGGGTCGTGATGGCGGATGGCATCGCCATCGACCAGTTAGACATTATGACGGGGGATAATATCAGGTCGGCAGCACTTGCACTGAAAGCAGGTGTGGATATCAGTCTGTGGGATGAAGGTTATACAAAGTTAGAGGAGGCGTTAAAACAGGGATTTATCACGGAAAAGGAACTCGATCAGGCGGTCCTCCGGGTGCTCACTTTGAAATTTGAGCGGGGATTGATGGATAAGCCTTATATTGATGAAAACGGGAATCGTACCGCTTCTTACAGTGAAGCTGGCAGCGTTTCATTTTCTGGGAGGGCATACCAGGAATCAGAAGAGCTGGCGCGTGAATCGGTGGTGCTTCTAAAAAATGAAAACATACTGCCGATCCGTGGAAATGAAAAGATAGCCCTGATCGGTCCAAATGCGGATGATATTTACCGGCAGATCGGTGATTATTCACCTCCAATGGACAGGGCAGGATATGAGACGTTAAAGAGCGGCATGGAAAAAGAATTTGGTGAAGACCGGGTTCGCTGTTATAATGGATATGAGGTCGGGACGGCTGTTTCTCTTGCGGAAAATGCGGATATTATCGTGCTGGCATTAGGCGGATCATCGAGTCGTTTTAAAGGGGCGCTGTTCGATGAAAACGGTGCGGCAAAAGTACAGGGAGTACTTGAGATGGACTGTGGGGAGGGCATGGATACCGCCAGATTACAGCTCCCCGGGAACCAGAACGAACTGTTTACGGCTGTCTGTGCGCTGAAAAAACCGGTGATCTCCGTAGTCATTGCCGGGCGGCCTTATGCAATCCCTGAAATTGCACAGGATTCAGATGCACTGTTATATGCTTTTTATCCGGGACCGATGGGAGGAAAAGCAATCGCGGAGCTGTTGTCTGGAAAATATGCACCGTCCGGCAGACTGCCGGTGTCCCTTCCGCGAAACTGCGGACAGCTTCCGGTGTACTATAACCATACGGTGTCCTATCCGGCAATGCGCTATTGTGATATGGAACAGGGAGCTTTGTATACATTTGGGGAAGGAATGGGATATTCCCACATGGAGTATATGGATATCTGTCTTAAAAAGCAGCAGGATGTGTGGATTATTTCAGGAATTGTAAAGAATAAAGGAAATATAGATGATACGGCAGTGCTGCAATGCTACCGGAAAGTGTTGTCCGGTGAACTTGTGCCAAGAGAGCGGGAACTGGTTGCATTTTCCAGGATGAAAGTGGAAAAAGGAAGTCAGAAGGCATTTGAAATCGTTATGGATGCGGATAAATTCCGGTATTTTAATGAGAGTGGTGCAAAGATTTATAAGAGTAAAATACTTTTAATGGATAGTGGAAAAATAATTTTTGAAGAATAGGAAGAAATTCTGACAGCAGGAGGACAAAATTATGTATTTATTACCAAAGCCAAAAACAATCAAAGAACAGGACGGACAGATGCTGCTTTGCCACAGCACACATATTGTGATGACAAAAGAGGTGGCAGAGACAGAGATGCATGCAGCAAAAAGACTGCAGGAGGCGATCAGGCAGGAAACGGGGCTTATCCTGACGTTTTCCGTAGGGGAAGTAAGGGAGGGGGATCTCTCTCTTGGGATCGTAAAAACATTACCAGAGCAGACATATGAGATCACGATCGACGAAAAAGGCGGACAGATCTCAGGCGGCGACGGGGCTGGCGTGCTTTATGGTGTGGAGACCTTCTGCCAGATCGTACAGCAGTGTGGCGGAATACTGCCCTGTGTACAGATTCAGGATGCCCCGGATATGCCAAACCGTGGTTACTATTTTGACCAGACAAGGGGACGTGTATTAAAACTCGAAAAACTCAAAAAAATTGCAGACAGGATGAGCCGCTATAAATTAAACCAGCTTCAGCTTTATGTGGAACATACCTATCTGTTCCGTGACTTTTCGGAAATGTGGAGGGATCAGACTCCGCTTACGGCAGAGGAGATCCGCGAACTTGACAGTTATTGCCGGGAACGTCATATTGAACTGGTTCCGTCGCTGGCAAGTTTTGGACATCTGTGCACACTGCTCTCCACAAAAACATATGGGGATCTCTGCGAGATGGAGGATTCCTGGAAGGAGCCGTTTTCCTTCTGGAACCGGATGCGGTATCATACGATCAATGTCTCCGATGAGCGTTCCCTTCCTCTGATCAAAAAGATGATCGTGGAATATATGCAGTTGTTTACTTCGGATAAATTTAATATCTGTGCGGATGAGACATTCTGCCTTGGCAAATATAAATCGAAAAAACATGCAGAAGAGCGTGGCGTCCATCGGCTTTATATTGACTATGTCAAGGAACTTGCACAATTTCTGGTAGAAAATGGGAAAATCCCAATGTTCTGGGGGGATATCATCTGGAATTCGCCGGAACTGATGAAGGAACTGCCTGAGAGCATGATCTGCCTGAACTGGGGATATGCACCGGAACAGAGGGAAGATGAGACGAGGGCGATTGCACAGACGGGTGCAGTGCAGTATCTGTGTCCGGGTGTATGTGGCTGGAACCAGTGGGCAAACTTAATAGAAAATTCTTATAAAAATATTACAAGAATGTGCGGTTATGCGGCAAAATATCAGGGCATCGGCGTGTTGAACACAGACTGGGGAGATTTTGGACACATCAATGATCCGGCATTTTCTGTTCCGGGGATGATCTATGGTGCTGTATTTTCATGGAATGGAGAGGAGATACCATTCGCAGAGTTAAACCGTATGATCTCACGGATCGAGTACGGGGATACTACCGGAAATTATGTTTCCCATCTGGCAGAAATCTGCGGACAGTCGGTATTTCAGTGGAGAGAAGCTGTCATGTATTATGAGAACCGGTGCTTAAAGCATGAACTCGAAGATGGCGAAGATCTGTTCCGCGGTGTGGATCAGGCGGGTGTAGATGCTGCAGCAGATGCCCTGCGTGATGTATACAAAAAACTTTTGGAGAGCACACAGGCGATGCCGGAAACCAAAAAACAGATGCAGCTTTTATCCGTGACACTGCAGGGGATCGGTATCTGGAATGCCGTAGGACTCCTGACAGAAAGCAGGGAAAAAACGGGAAGTTTTGATATGCAAAAAGGTCTGGAGCTGGCAGAAAAGTTAGAATGCTGGTTTATGGCTTATAAAGAAAACTGGAGAGCCACCAGCAAAGAAGGCGATCTGCATCATATTGCAGAGATCGTGTTCTGGTATGCAGACTGGATGCGCCGAAAATGATAAAAAATTATAAATTCTATCAGGTGATAACTGATTAATCATCAGGACTTTTTGGGATGTTATGGAGACAATAGCCGATCAGTCTACTTGGCAGAATGAGAATGGTAAATTCTAAAAAATAATAGAAACCGCAATCTGTACTTTGAATTTTGAGTGCAGATTGCGGCTTTTTTTATTCTTGCTCTGGTGTGAATTTGAATCGTGAGTTTATCTTCATCCACTTCCAAGATGATATGCAAATTAGAGCCGGACGACAGAAACCATATTATATTAAAGCGGATGGTTTGGAAAATGGTGTGTATATCCGTGTGTCTGGCACTACTCGTCCAGCTGATCGTGAGATGTCAAGAGAATTATACTATGAATGCGATGGACACGCTTTTGATTCTGTAATTCGCAGAGATTTGAAGGTGACGGATGAAGATATTGACACGCTTTGCAAGCAAATGAAGGAGGTTGCCATTGCGAACAGCAAGTCTGATTTTCAGAGAGTAGCTGTAAAAAATGTGACAAAAAATGTTCTGATCAGTTGGGGCATTTTGAAAAGAAGTGAAGACGGAAATGTCTATCCAACCAATGCGTATTTTTATCTGACTGGGCAAGGTGGTTTACGTTCCATGATACAATGTGGTGTGTTCAAAGGAACAACCCGTGCAGTATTTTTGGATCGACGGAACTACGAAGGACCACTTTGGGAACAAGTAGACGAAGCGGTAAAATTTGTTCTGCGAAATATCCGCATGGGTTGCCGGTTGGAAGGTGTGTATCGTCAGGATATTTATGAACTACCACCGGATAGCATCCGTGAGTTGATTGTAAATGCGGTTATGCATAAGTTATGTAAAGCTTTACATAAGCAATTTTATGCGAAGTTAATAGTTATGCAAAGTCAGCTCCGAGAATGGTTTGTAAAAATGGAGCAAAATGATCCTGAAGCATTAGAAATCTGGAATTGGTTCAAGGACATCAGTATGGTTGAATTTGAACGTATTTATGACTTGCTAGGAATATCGAAACATGTATAAAGGTATGACTGGCTTGTGAACTTATCTTCCAGATACAGCTCAGACAATGGCTGAAACGTCATGCCGGGGCTGCCCTGCATCTTCTCCAGAAAAGCACGTTCCCACTCCTTGGCCGCACGCTGGAACTTGAACCCACGTTTCATTTTCTGCTGTCGGGTCTCGGTGTAGTCGGAAATCCCGGAACTGATGCTGAAGTTATTATACAACGATGCATGGAAAGACACAATGGGATGTGTTCTTTCTGTGCACTTTTTTATGAGTTGACAATCATCCGATTTCGGATTATAATACAAAATTATCCGATATCGGATAAAATGTATTTAAAAGGAGACTGGAAGCGTATGGAAGAGCAGAGAAGAAAAGCCATGAAACAAATGGCGCTATATAATCAGTTATTGAAGGAATCGGATGATATTTACCGTGTGTATGCTAAGAACTGTAACCTGTCGGAAACTGCGTTCTGGATCCTCTATTGCATCAGGGAGAGGGAAGGAGAGACTTTCACACAGAGAGAAATCTGCAACTATTGGTTTTACACGCCGCAGACGGTGAATTCCGCTTTGAAACATATGGAAGAGGATGGCTTGCTCACACTTCGTGCAGAAGAAGGCAACCGCAAGAATAAGAAGATCTACCTGACGGAAAAGGGAGAAAAACTGGTGGAACAGATCGTAGATCCCCTGATGGATGCTGAAGTACGAGCAACGGAAAGCTTAGGAGAGCAGGAAATGGAAAAGTTCCTGCAGATCATGAAAAGGCAGACAGAATTATTCCGGGAGGAAATTGCAAATATCAAGAAAGAAAGAGAGTAGTGTGAAAAATATGCTTCGCTCAGAAATGAGGAGTTTTATGAAAATACAATTATCGGATCATTTTGACTATAAACGATTGCTGCGTTTTGTGGCACCATCCATTTTAATGTTATTATGTACTTCAATATACAGTATTGTAGACGGATTTTTTGTGTCTAACTTTGTGGGGAAAACACCTTTTGCAGCGCTGAATCTGGTGATGCCGGTGCTGATGGGCGTAGGAACGATTGGATTCATGGCAGGTACCGGCGGAAGTGCTGTGGTATCCATGACTCTGGGAGAGGGGAAAAAGGAACTGGCGAATGAATATTTTTCTCTGATCGTATACGTGACACTGGCTGTGTCTGTTGTCCTTGGACTGATCGGATATGCATTTGCACCGCAGATTGCACTGGCACTGGGAGCAAACGGAGATCTGGAGGCGGATTGTGTGTTATATTCCCGTATCCTGTTTCTGTCTACACCGGCATTTGTCATGCAGTATTTGTTCCAGAGCTTCTTCATTGCGGCGGAGAAGCCGACACTCAGCCTGAAAATCAATGTGCTGGCAGGATTGACGAATGCGGTGTTAGATTATGTGCTGATCGTGGTATTCCCCCTGGGACTGGCAGGAGCGGCGCTGGCAACGGCGGCAGGACAAGTTGTCGGCGGAGCAATTCCGATCATTTATTTTGCCGGAAAAAACAGCAGTTTGTTACGACTTGGAAAGATGAAATGGCACGGAAAAGTCATCTGGCAGACTTGTATGAACGGTTCTTCCGAACTGGTGACGAATCTGTCGACGTCCATTGTCGGTGTGCTCTATAACTTTCAGCTGATGGAGGCGGCCGGAGAAAACGGCGTGGCGGCATATGGTATCATTATGTATGTGGATATTATCTTCATGACCTTGTACCTCGGCTATTCCCTGGGATCCGCACCTATCGTAAGCTTCCACTACGGTGCCGGCAATCATGCGGAATTGAAGAATCTGTGCAGAAAGAGCCTGGTCATCATCTCAGCCTGCGGTGTGATATTGCTTACGGCATCCCAGATCCTGGCAGGACCGTTGGTGAAGATTTTCGCAAGCTATGATCAGGAACTGCTTAAGATGACGACCTGGGGATTTCGGATCTACGCTATCGCATTCCTGGTGAGAGGCATGAATGTCTGGGGATCTTCTTTCTTCACGGCACTGAATAACGGAGCGGTGTCTGCGGCAATCTCTTTCCTGCGGACCTTTGTGTTCCAGATTATTATCGTGTTGATCCTGCCGGGACTGATCGGCATTACCGGCGTATGGTTGTCCATCGTGATTGCGGAATTTTTAGCGCTGTTCGTGACCATCGGATTTTTGATTGCGAAGAGGAAACAATATCATTATGCATAACTATTCAGAGCCATGCAAACTACGTTCTGCGAATGCTTCGGATTGTTTCCTTGACAGAAAAATGACAAATACTTATACTGAAAGTGCACTTTGTTCTCTATAAAAGCGCAGAAACGAGGAAATGAAAATGGGTGTTTTATCGAACTTAGAACCGAAGAAAGTTTTTTACTATTTTGAAGAGATCACGAAGATCCCTCACGGCTCCGGCAATGTGGAGCAGATCAGCGATTTCCTGGTGGACTTTGCGAAAGCACATAAGCTTTTCTATATACAGGATGCCATGAAAAATGTCATTATGGTCAAGGAGGCGACACCCGGATATGAGGACGAGCCGGTGGTGATCCTGCAGGGACATATGGACATGGTAGCGGTGCAGACACCGGATTGCACCATGGATATGAAGACGGAAGGACTGAAGGTAGGGATCGACGGAGACAGCGTCTATGCGGAGAATACCAGCCTCGGCGGCGATGATGGTATTGCTGTGGCTTATGCACTGGCATTATTGGATTCCGAGGACATCAGGCATCCCCGTTTGGAAGTCATCATTACGGTGGATGAGGAAGTCGGTATGGACGGAGCCAGAGAGATTGACCTGTCTATGTTACAGGGTCATCGTATGATCAATCTGGATTCCGAGGACGAAGGCATTTTCCTGACCAGCTGTGCCGGTGGTGCCAGAGTGAACTGCCGTTTCCCGATGAAAAAACAGGAGCTTACGGGCGTGCGCTATGAGGTGGAAGTCTCCGGCCTCTTAGGAGGACATTCCGGCGGAGAGATACATAAGGAAAGAGGCAATTCCAATTGTATCCTGGGAAGACTTCTGTGGAAGCTGTCTGAGAAAATGCCTGTAGGACTGGTATCTGCGGACGGAGGACTGGCAGACAATGCCATCCCCAGACAGACGAAAGCAGTAGTCGTAGTAGAGGAAAAAGATGCGGAAAGCTTAGCGCAGCAGGTAGCAGCTTTGGAAGCAGAACTGGGTGACGAGCTTGCTACCAAGGATCCGGACGTAAAGGTAACTGCGAAAAAGTTAATAGACACTGCCGAGACAATAACCTGTGCCACTCCGGAAGATACAAAACGTGTGGCAGCCTTTTTGCAGGCAACGCCCAACGGTGTACAGGCGATGAGCGCAGATATGCCGGGGCTGGTACAGACTTCCCTGAATCTGGGTATCCTGAAAGCGGATGCGGAAGTTTTACGGGCTGAGTATTCTGTCAGAAGCAGCGTGGAAAGCGAGAAGGACAACCTGATCGCAAAGCTTTCCGCACTGGTGGAACTGACCGGTGGCGATTACGTGGTGACCGGAGATTATCCCGGTTGGAAGTACCGCGTCCATTCTCCACTGCGGGAAAAAATGGTGAAACTGTATGCGGAAATGTACGGCACTGAGCCTAAGGTGGAGGCAATCCATGCAGGACTGGAGTGCGGACTGTTAGGCAGCAAAATCTCAGACCTTGACTGTGTATCCATGGGACCGGATATGAAGGACATTCATACGACAGAGGAGACCTTAAGCATTTCTTCCACGAAGAGAGTGTGGGAGTATCTGGTAAGGGTTCTGGAGACGAAGGACTGACTGAATTTGAGTAACAGAAAGTCCAGAGAATCAAATAAGGAATCAAATAAGATAGAAACAATCGAAAAATGTAAAGAGTTAGCAAATGGAAAAGGTTAAAATATAAATAACGTTGGAGGAAATACACTGTCACGGCGGTGTCAATAAAAAATGAGCGATAAGATTTTATTTCAGTGTGACTATAATGAGGGAGCGCATCCGAAGGTGCTGGAGCGTCTGGTGCAGACCAATATGGAGCAGACACCGGGCTACAGCGAGGATAAATATTGCGAAGAGGCGCGCGAGAAGATCCGTAAGGCCTGTGGGGATGACAGCCTGGCAGTCCATTTCCTGGTAGGCGGAACCCAGACCAATGTCACCGTGATCAATGCAGCACTTCGCAAGCACCAGGGCGTGCTTTGCGCTGTCACAGGACATATCAATGTCCATGAGACCGGTGCGGTGGAAGCTTGCGGACATAAGGTATTGGGACTGCCCAGTCCTGACGGTAAGATCACGGCAGCACAGGTAGCAGAGGCTTACGAATCCCATATTCACAACGACAGCTTTGAACACATGGTACAGCCGAAAATGATATATATTTCGAATCCCACGGAGGTTGGAACCATTTACAGCAAAGCAGAACTGACCGCTCTGTCCGAGACCTGTCACAAATATGGACTGTATCTGTTCTTAGATGGCGCCAGACTGGGCTACGGACTGGCAGCGCCGGACAACGATCTGACATTGCCGGATATCGCTGCGCTTTGTGATGTGTTTTATATTGGTGGAACCAAGGTCGGAGCATTGTTCGGAGAAGCAGTAGTGATCAAAAACCCGGAGCTTGCACAGGATTTCCGATATCTCATCAAGCAGAACGGCGGCATGCTGGCCAAGGGAAGACTGCTGGGGCTGCAGTTTGACGCGCTTTTTACAGATGGTCTCTATCAGGAGATCTCCGCCCATGCCATTGCCATGGCGGAGAAGCTGCGGGAAGCATTTACGGCAAAGGGTTACACATATCTGGCACCCAACCGGACGAACCAGATCTTCGTCATTGTTCCGGATGCACACCTGGCAAAGATTTCAGAACAGTTTGAGTACAGCTATGACCAGCGGATCGATGCCGCACACAGCTGCGTGCGATTCTGTACCGGCTGGGCCACGAAGGAAGAAAATGTGGATGCACTGATCCGGTGCGTGGAAAAATTATAATATATTTGGACGATTCCGCAAGCCGGAAAAGGCTTGCGGAATTTTTTTACAATTACCATTACTAAAAAATGTGGTTGGTTACGCGCTTAACCTTTGTGAAAATTATATTTCTATTGTAATATGGAACCAGAATATTAAAAATCAGTAATCAATGTGGTGTAGAACAGAGGAGAAAACACATGAATAAAGAAATGACCGTAAATGGGAAAAGCTATACAATAATTAAATTGCTGGGAAAGGGGAAAGGTGGATATTCTTACTTGGCAGAGTCTGGAAATAACAGGTATGTTTTGAAGCAGATACATCATGAACCTTGTGATTATTATCAGTTCGGAAACAAGCTTGAGGCAGAAATCAGGGATTACAAGAAATTGAAAGAAATCGGAATAAAAATGCCTGCCATGCTTGAAGCAGATGTGAAAAATGAACGCATTTTGAAGGAGTTTATTGACGGTGACACGATCTATCAGTTGGTTTTAGAAGACAAGATGAAAACGGACTATATTGAGCAATTGCATAGAATGTGTGCACTGTTATATGCTGCCAATACAAATATTGATTATTTTCCAACGAATTTTGTTGTACATAACGAAGAAATATATTATGTAGATTTCGAGTGCAACGATTACATGGAAGAATGGAATTTTGAAAACTGGGGTGTAAAATACTGGTCAAAAACACCGGAATTTCTGCAGTATGTGAAAGAACATTCATGACATGTCTTTCCATGTAAAGGAGCTATGCCGGAAGCGTTACAAAAAGTGAATACCGGATTGCAACATGAAATGCAACACAAAAAAGTCCTTGAAAATCAAGGACTTTTTTAATGAATCGGAGTGGCGGGATTCGAACTCGCGACCTCCGCCTCCCTAAGACGGCGCTCTAACCAAGCTGAGCCACACCCCGAAACGCAAGTAAGATGATACCATGGAATTTTACAAAAAGCAAGAGTTTTTTTATAAAAAGTTCATTTGCCCATTTTAAGGCTATTGTCGTACAATAGAATAAGCGCAAGGAAGTCAACATTAGCGAACGAATATCCTGCAAGGCAGGATGTAGAGTGCGATAGCACATATTCGTGAGCAGTACATAAAACAGTGGAGGACAGGCTATGGCCAATATAACAAAACTGGCACTGGAAGCAGCTTTGAAAAAAGAACTTCTCACGAAGCCTCTGGATAAGATCACCATTAACGAGCTTGCAGAGGACTGCGGTATCAGCCGCATGGCTTTTTATTATCATTTCAAAGATATTTACGATCTGGTAGAGTGGGTCTGTGTGGAGGATGGCACGAGGGCACTGCAGGGAAAGAAGACCTACGAGAACTGGCAGGAAGGCTTCTGCCAGATTTTTGAGGCAGTACAGGAGAACAAACCTTTCATTATGAATGTCTATCGCTGCGTCGACAGACAGAAGATCGAAAGCTACTTAAACAAGCTGACCTATCAGCTCATTGTGGATGTGGTGGAGGAAAAATGCGCCGGTATGCAGGTGGCGGAGGAACACAAGGAATTCATTGCCGGATTTTACAAATACGGTTTTGTGGGAGTGATGTTAGACTGGATCGACCGGGGAATGAAGGATGATTATCATAAGATCGTTGAAGAACTGGCAATCACTCTTTATGGAAACATCAGCCGCTCCATCGAAAATTTTGAGCAGACGGAAAAGAAAGTCTGAAATAGTATAACTACTTTACAAAAAGGGCAGGATGATAAAAACTTTATCATTTGCCCTCTTTTGTAAATTGGTTTTCTTATAAAAAAGAAGTAGGATACTACTTGTAAACAGAAAATATTTGAGAGTCATCAAAGAAAGGTGGTAATCATTATGGCAAAAAAGAATAATATCGGACTGGGACTGGCAGCACTGGCAGTAGGTGCAGGCGCAGTGGCAGCAGTAACCAAAGGACATAAGGCAGAGGTGAAAAAGGAGGAGAGAAAGGCAGCCGTCAAGGCAGCCAAGAAAGATTATCGAAACACCGAGCTTGGAAGATACGACAAGAACAGCAAAGGCATCTATTATTCCAATGGTAACTACGAGGCCTTCGCAAGACCTAAGAAGCCTGCTGGAGTGGACGAGAAGAACGCTTACATCGTAGGCAGCGGACTGGCATCTTTAGCAGCAGCATGCTTCCTGGTACGTGACGGACAGATGCCCGGTTCCCACATCCATATCTTAGAGGCAATGGATATCGCAGGCGGTGCCTGTGATGGTATCTATGATCCTACCAGAGGCTACGTCATGCGTGGCGGACGTGAGATGGAGAACCATTTCGAATGTCTGTGGGATCTGTTTCGCAGTATTCCCTCTCTGGAAGTACCCGGAGCCAGCGTGCTGGATGAGTATTACTGGCTGAACAAGGAAGATCCCAACTACTCCCTGTGTCGTGCAACAAAGGATTGCGGACAGGATGCCCATACCGATGGCAAGTTCAACTTAAGCCAGAAGGGCTGCATGGAGATCATGAAGCTGTTCATGACAAAAGACGAGGATCTGTATGACAAGACTATTGAAGATGTTTTCGATGATGAAGTATTTAACTCCACCTTCTGGTTATATTGGAGAACCATGTTCGCTTTCGAAAACTGGCACAGCGCACTGGAAATGAAGCTTTACTTCCAGAGATTTATCCATCATATTTCCGGACTGCCTGACTTCAGTGCCCTGAAGTTCACCAAGTACAACCAGTACGAGTCTCTGATCCTTCCCATGAAGAAGTATCTGGAGGCAGCAGGTGTGGACTTCCAGTTCAACACCGAAGTGACAAATGTTATTTTTGATATCAATGACGGCAAAAAGGTGGCAAAGGCTATCGAGTGCAAGGTAAAAGGCGTAGAGAAGGGCATTGTCCTCACCGAGAACGACCTGGTATTCGTTACCAACGGAAGCTGTACCGAGGGCACCATCTACGGCGACCAGAACCATGCACCCAACGGTGACGCAGAGGTTCGTACCAGCGGTGTATGGAGCCTGTGGAAAAATATCGCAAAACAGGATCCTTCCTTCGGACATCCCGAGAAGTTCTGTTCTGATGTTTCCAAGACCAACTGGGAATCCGCTACCGTGACCACACTGGATGACAAGATCATTCCTTATATCACCAATATCTGTAAGCGTGATCCCAGAAGCGGTAAGGTCGTAACCGGCGGTATCGTAAGCTGTCAGGATTCTAAGTGGCTCATGAGCTGGACCATCAATCGTCAGGGACAGTTCAAGGAACAGGACAAGAATCAGGTATGTGTATGGGTATACGGCCTGTTCACCGACGTACCCGGCGATTATATTAAGAAGCCCATGAAGGATTGTACCGGTAAGGAGATCACTGAAGAGTGGCTGTATCACTTAGGTGTGCCCGTAGAAGATATCGAGGATCTGGCAGAGCACAGCGCAGTCTGCGTACCTACCATGATGCCTTATATTACCGCATTCTTCATGCCCAGAACTAAGGGTGACCGTCCCGATGTCATTCCCGACGGCTGTGTGAACTTCGCTTTCTTAGGCCAGTTTGCAGAGACCCCGAGAGACACCGTGTTCACCACAGAGTATTCCGTGAGAACCGCTATGGAGGCTGTCTACGGACTGTTAGGTGTAGACAGAGGTGTGCCTGAGGTATGGGGCAGTGTCTATGACGTCAGAGAGCTTCTGGACAGCAGCGTGAAGCTGATGGATGGCATGTCTCCTCTGGAGATCGAACTGCCCGGACCTTTAAATGCACTGAAGAAGCCGCTGCTCCGCGTAGTGAAAGGCACTGTAGTGGAAAAACTGCTGCGTGACCACAATGTGATCAAAGACGGCATGCTGGATTAGAATTGTATATGGAATAAAAGTGCGAAGACTCCCACCGGAAAAATCCGGTGGGAGTTTTTTTAAAATCATACAAAGAAAGTTGAACAAATGTAAGCGTTTACATAATACTAAAGTACTAGACAAAACAAACAAAAACGTTATACCTGTTTTCAACATTGTGCACGAAAATCGGTACTCTGTCAAAAAATTATCAATTTCGTCTTGATATTCCTTTGGTAGATTGTTACAATATCAAAGTACTAAAAACCGAAGCCGAAATGCTCCGGTAGTGGTTTGGGTTACAAAGTTTTGTCAAAAATATTATAAAAAGGGAGACAAAGAAGTATGAAGAAATGGGTATATTTGTTTACCGAAGGTAATGCAAACATGCGCGAACTGCTTGGTGGTAAAGGTGCAAACCTGGCTGAGATGACCAACATTGGTCTGCCGGTTCCTCAGGGCTTCACCATTACAACAGAGGCATGTACACAGTATTATGAAGATGGACGCGAGATCAATGAAGAGATCCAGGGTCAGATCAACGAGTACATTACTAAGATGGAAGAGATCACCGGCAAAAAGTTCGGCGACCACGAGAATCCTCTGTTAGTATCCGTTCGTTCCGGCGCGAGAGCATCCATGCCCGGTATGATGGATACCATTCTGAACCTTGGTCTGAATGAGACCGTTGTTAACGTAATCGCTGAGAAGTCCGGCAACCCTCGTTGGGCTTGGGACTGCTATAGAAGATTTATTCAGATGTATTCCGACGTTGTTATGGAAGTAGGTAAGAAGTACTTCGAGCAGCTGATCGATGCAATGAAAGAGAAGAAGGGTGTTAAGCAGGACGTTGAGCTTACCGCTGACGATCTGAAGGAACTGGCTGGTCAGTTCAAGGCTGAGTACAAGGCTAAGATCGGTGTAGACTTCCCTGATGATCCCAAGGAACAGCTGATGGGCGCTATCAAGGCTGTATTCCGTTCTTGGGACAACCCTCGTGCAAACGTTTATCGTCGTGACAACGATATCCCTTATTCCTGGGGTACTGCTGTTAACGTTCAGTCTATGGCATTTGGTAACATGGGTGATGACTGTGGTACCGGTGTTGCATTTACCAGAGATCCGGCTACCGGCGCTAAGGGACTGTTCGGTGAGTTCCTGACCAACGCACAGGGCGAGGACGTAGTAGCAGGTGTTCGTACACCTATGAAGATCGCTGAGATGGCTGACAAATTCCCTGAGGCATTTGCTCAGTTCCAGGAAGTATGTAAGACTCTGGAAGATCACTACAGAGATATGCAGGATATGGAGTTCACCGTTGAGCATGGTAAGCTGTACATGTTACAGACCAGAAACGGTAAGAGAACCGCTCAGGCAGCTCTGAAGATCGCTTGTGATCTGGTAGATGAGGGCATGAGAACCGAGGAAGAGGCAGTTGCAATGATCGATCCTCGTAACCTGGATACTCTGTTACATCCTCAGTTCGACACCGCTGCTCTGAAGGCTGCAACTCCTATCGGCAAGGGCCTTGGTGCTTCTCCCGGAGCTGCATGTGGTAAGATCGTATTCACCGCAGAAGATGCAGAAGAATGGCATGCAAGAGGAGAGAGAGTTGTTCTGGTACGTCTGGAGACCTCTCCCGAAGATATCACCGGTATGAAGGCTTCCCAGGGTATCCTGACCGTTCGTGGTGGTATGACCTCTCACGCAGCAGTAGTTGCTCGTGGTATGGGTACCTGCTGTGTATCTGGTTGTGGCGACATCGCTATGGATGAGGAGAACAAGCAGTTCACTCTGGCTGGCAAGACCTTCCATGAAGGTGACTGGCTGTCCATCGATGGTACTACCGGTAACATCTATGATGGCGAGATCAAGACTGTTGATGCTACCATCGCCGGTGAGTTCGGCCGTGTAATGGCTTGGGCTGACAAATATCGTAAGTTAAAAGTTCGTACCAATGCAGATACTCCCGCAGACGCTAAGAAGGCTCGTGAGCTGGGCGCTGAAGGAATCGGTCTGTGCCGTACTGAGCATATGTTCTTTGAAGAGGACAGAATCGCAGCATTCCGTGAGATGATCTGTTCCGATACTGTAGAGGAGAGAGAAGCAGCACTGGAGAAGATCCTGCCTTATCAGCAGAACGACTTCAAGCAGCTGTATGAGGCTCTGGAAGGCAACCCTGTTACCATCCGTTTCCTGGATCCGCCTCTGCATGAGTTCGTTCCTACCGAGGAAGCTGACATTGAGAAGCTGGCCAAGGCACAGGGCAAGAGCGTTGAGACGATTAAGACCATCATCGCTTCCCTGCATGAGTTCAACCCTATGATGGGTCACAGAGGATGCCGTCTGGCTGTTACTTATCCTGAAATTGCCAAGATGCAGACCAAGGCTGTTATCCGTGCGGCAATCGAGGTTAAGAAGGCACATCCCGACTGGAATGTAGAGCCCGAGATCATGATTCCTCTGGTATGTGAAGTGAAGGAGCTTAAGTTCGTTAAGAAGGTAGTTGTAGAGACCGCTGACGCTGAGATCGCAGCTGCCGGTATTGATATGAAGTACGAAGTAGGTACCATGATCGAGATCCCCAGAGCAGCTCTGACTGCTGATGAGATCGCTAAGGAGGCTGATTTCTTCTGCTTCGGTACCAACGACCTGACCCAGATGACCTTCGGCTTCTCCCGTGATGATGCAGGTAAGTTCCTGAACGCTTACTATGACACCAAGATCTTCGAGAACGATCCGTTCGCTAAGCTGGATCAGACCGGTGTCGGCAAGCTGATGGAGATGGCTATCAAGCTTGGTAAGCCTGTAAATCCTAAGCTGCACGTTGGTATCTGTGGTGAGCACGGCGGAGATCCTTCTTCCGTAGAGTTCTGCCACAAGATCGGTCTAGATTATGTATCCTGCTCACCTTTCCGTGTACCTATTGCAAGACTGGCTGCTGCACAGGCTGCTATTGCCGATAAGTAGGATCCGACTATATTGAAATATTAGAGAAGGTATTACAATATAAGAAAACCCCATGGTTCGTAAGAATCATGGGGGTTTTTTTGTGTAGGAAAATAATAAATGTAAAAAAGCGCGGAATATGTTATACTATATTTGATATGCGTTCATGCACAGGAATCATAAATGGTAGAGAAACAGGGTATTATGATGGAAAATTATCAGGAACAGTATAATCAGGAATTACATCAGCAGGAGATCAACTCGAATTTACGGACATTGAAGGGATATTTCTGGATCATTGTGACCATGCTGGTACTTTGGCTGCTGACGCTTATGAGTATTTTTATCGTGGATGCCGGAATCTTTACCATGGCGGTGGGATTGTCCATGGTCATGGGTATTCCTGTTTTGTACATTTACAAAAAAGTTGATCTGTCGAAGCACTGGGTAAAATATGTTTTTTTAACATTGACCTGCGTGATCTCAGCAATCTTTGCCGCTTTTTTGTCTTTCCATGCGGTGCTTATTTACGTATTGCCTTTACTTCTGGCAGTGCAGTATCGGGAGAAACAGACGCTTTGGATCACTTATGCAGTGAACGATGTGACCATGGCCATCAGCATGGTGGCGGGATTCTACCATGGAATCTGTGATCTGAACCTGCTTTTGGGAAGTAATCACACCAGAGACTGGTATTTGGAACAGTGGACGGCAGGAACACTGCAGTTTGGCGTTGAGCCGGATCCGTTGTTCGTGATCCTGTTCTACGGCGCGCTGCCTCGGGCGGCGATTCTTTTGATGTTCACTGTCATCCTGCGTTATATCAGTATCAGCAGTCATGAGGATGCGCAAAGAATCGCTGATCTGATTTATCGCAAAGAGACTGACGTGGGTACTCATGTGTACAATAAGAACAAATATGAGGAAATGATCGAGACGTATTATCCGGAAGTACGCAGACTGGCGGCTATTTTCTGGGATGTGAATAATTTAAAATATGTCAATGATAAATACGGGCACGCCGCCGGCGATGTTCTGATTCAGACATTATCCGCCGTACTGTATGAATTGTCGACGGACAGACGCAAGGTTTATCGTGTGGGCGGAGATGAGTTTGTGATGATTATCGAGAATCCGGTGGAAACCGAGATAGAGTCCATGATAGAGTCTGTAAAAGCCGATCTCATAGAAAAAGATGGGCAGGGAGACATACCGATCTCCAGCGCAGTAGGCTGGGCGGAAGGCTACGGCGAGGATATCCGCAAGATCGTCAATGAGGCGGATACGAAGATGTATGAGAATAAAAAACGCGGAAAGGAAAGCAGAGAATAGATGGCAAACTGGGTGAGTGCCGGCTGTGGTGTCATTGCCAATGAACTGGCGCAGGCAATGGAAAAAAGAGGACAGAAGTTGTATGGTGTTGTGAACCGTACGCAGGAGAAAGCAGCAGCTTTTGCGGAGAAATACGGTGTGCAGAATGTATTTACAAGTTTTGAGGAGGTTTGTGCGGATCCGGCGGTGGATATCATCTATATCTCTACGCCTCATAATACGCATATTCAATTTTTACGAAAAGCTCTGTCAGCAGGGAAACATGTGTTGTGCGAGAAATCCATTACGTTAAACTCAGCAGAACTGGAAGAAGCCATGCAGCTGGCGAAGGAGCACGGCGTGGTTCTGGCGGAAGCCATGACAATCTACCATATGCCAATCTATAAGGAATTGTTAAAGCGAGTGGATGCGGGAGACTTCGGAGAACTTCGCGTGATACAGATGAACTTTGGAAGCTATAAGGAATACGACATGAAGAACCGGTTCTTCAACCGGAATCTGGCGGGCGGTGCATTATTGGATATCGGCGTATATGCGCTCTCTTTTGTAAGAATGTTCTTAAGCTCCTGTCCGGATCGGATCGCCTCTCAGGTGAAACTTGCACCTACGGGAGTGGACGAGCAGGCGGGAATCCTTTTAATGAACCCGAAGCAGGAGATGGCGACAGTGACATTATCTCTGCATGCCAAGCAGCCCAAGCGGGGCATGCTCTCTTTTGACAAGGCTTATGTGGAGATGTATGAATATCCCAGAGGACAGAAGGCAGTGATCACCTACACGGAGGACGGTCATACTGAGGAACTCCGGGCAGGAGTCACAGCGGATGCCCTGGTCTATGAGGTAGAGGATATGGAGCGGGCAATTGCCGGACAACCGGAGGTCATGAAGTTGAATTATACGGAAGATGTCATGTATATGATGACAGAGATCCGAAAACAGTGGGGACTGACCTATCCGGAGGAAGAGTAGACCAGGAAAAAATCTGATAACAGTATTCCGGCGGTAAAAAGAGCCGAAGAAAATATGACCAACCGTCGGTATGCAAGGAGAATACTGATGATACGAAACAAGAGTCTGGGTAAGAGACTTCTGGCGGCGTGGATTATGCTGATATTTAGTATGAGCGGCTGCGGAACAGACAATGAGATAGAGTTAACAGGGAATGGAATAGGAAGTGATGGAATAGAAGCTGCGGCAACGGTGGATTCTGCTGAGGTGACCGCTGCCGGGGAAACGGCATCGGATGTCACGGGTGGAGATGCTGCATCCACAGGAACTGCGGAGGATACGAATAAAACGGCACCGACTCCTGCCCCGGCGCCTCGGCAGGAGCTTACTACTGCGGACCGCATGGCGGACCGGACGAAAGTGAAAGGCATCTATGTCACCGGTCCCATGGCCGGCAGCACCGGAATGGAAGATCTGATCGGACTGGTGGATGAGACGGAACTGAATGCTATGGTCATTGATGTAAAAAACGATGAAGGAAATGTGACGTTCCGGCTGACGAATGAGGAGATTACACAGAACATTCCCGTACTGGACCAGATATCCGAAATGCAGTCAGGAGTGCGCTACATCCGGGATATTCAGGCTTTGATGCAGGAACTGAAGGATCATAATATTTATACCATTGCGAGGATCGTATGTTTCAAGGATCCCATTCTGGCAGCGGCGAGACCGGAACTGGCACTGACGAAACCGGACGGCAAGCCGGTGACGGATGCCAACGGCCTAGCATGGGTGAATCCATACAGGCAGGAGGTCTGGGAATATCTGACAGAACTTGCCGAGATGGCAGCAGACCTTGGATTCGATGAGATCCAGTACGATTATGTACGTTTTCCGGTGGGATCAGATGCCAATGCAGCGGACTACGGTGTGGATATGGATGCCTATCCGAAGAGGCAGGCAATACAGGATTTTCTCGCCTATGCAGGAGACAGACTTCACGAAAAGGGATGCGTGGTTACGGCGGATGTCTTCGGTACTATCATCGGAAGTGAGACCGACGTGCAGACGGTAGGGCAGGATTACACGGCGCTGGGACAGACCGTGGATGCCATCAGTCCTATGGTGTATCCTTCTCATTATGCGAACGGGGTATTCGGACTGAAGGTACCGGATGCGAATCCTTACGAGACGGTATTGGCGGCAATGCAGGGGTCTGTCGAAGAACTGCAGGAGATTCCGGAGGCAGAGCGGTCTGTGGTGAGACCCTGGCTGCAGGCATTTACTGCCACCTGGGTTCCGGGGCATATTTCCTATAACGGAACACAGATCAGGGAACAGATTCAGGCAGTTTATGATGCCGGTTATGAAGAATGGATCCTGTGGAATGCAACGAACCGTTATTCCGCGGAAGGACTGCTTGGCGCAGATGAGGTAGAGGATAATGAAAATAATCAATAAGATCATAATAGGGATTGCAGTGATCTGTTTGCTGTTATGTGGTGGGATCCTGGTATTTGCACTGAATCCGGATATGACCGATGCTCTGGCACAGAGGCTGTATGGAACCGGAAATAATGCGGAGACTGCGACAGAGACAGCAGAGGCAATCGGAAATCCCAGTAATATAGGTACAGATGGAAGTATTTCGGTAACGCTGCCGGATCAGCCTGAAAACAGTCTGAACGATTACATCAATCCGAATCCCCAGGAACCCCTGCGATATCCCGGCGGTAATACCGGAAGCTCCGACAGCGGCACAGCAGCAACACCGGCTCCCCGAAGTGATGCTGTGACGGATTTAAACTCTTATTATGCGAACTGTATTACACAGTTAAGCATTCTGGGGAGCGGAGATCAGCATTTTGACAATGTGGTTTCCAAGAGTCTGTGGAGCACCATTGAGCAGGCGTATAATACCGGAGCCTACGAGCAGGGATATGTAGCGGAGGTGCTGAAAAAGCTTGGCATGGAGAATTTTGTGATTCAGCTGCAGTTGGTAGACCTCGGGGATGGGTATTACAGAGTATATCACAATGTGGTGACCTATTAGAGCCTAGAGCGCTTGGATTAACTCAATAAAAGGAATAGAATGGGACACCGTTATCAGAGAAAGATTTCGGTGTTCTGTTTGTTTGCGACGGAAGTGATAAGTATTATTAAATAAAAATAAGAATCATTACTAATATTATTGACAGATAATTATGATTACGCTATAATAATGCTGAAGAAATAAATAAAACAGATCAGGAGTGTCATACTACATAGAAATAGCTTAGGCAGTATGGCAGATAGAAAATAGAAAAAGGAGAGATCTTATGGATAAAAAAGCAATGTACAAATTAAGTTATGGATTATATGTGGTAACTACGAGAAATGCAGAGAAAGCAAACGGCTGTATCGTCAATACCGCGATCCAGGCGGCTTCCACTCCGAATCAGATCTGCGTCTGCATTAACAAGGCAAACTATACCCACGATATGCTGTTAAAAACCGGTGTGTTTAATGTATCTGTACTCAGCAGGACAGCAGAGTTTCCACTGTATGAGCGGTTTGGCTTTCAGTCAGGCAGGGAAGTGGATAAATTTGCGGATTATACAGCATATAAAAATGCAGAGAACGGCGTGCCCTATATCACAGAAGGTACTAACGCCTACATTGCAGTAAAAGTTACACAGACCGTGGATCTGGGATCTCATACTATGTTCATCGGCGAAGTGACGGAGATGGAAGTATTAAGTGAAGAGCCATCCGCAAACTATGAGTATTATCAGGAAAATGTAAAACCCAAGCCGGTAGATACAGGGAAGACTGTGGATGGTCAGACAGTATGGCGCTGCACCATCTGTGGCTATGAGTATGTGGGAGAGGAACTGCCCGAGGATTTTATCTGTCCATTGTGTAAGCATCCGGCATCTGATTTTGAAAAAGTGATAAAGTAAATGACAGGAGGTCAGAATTATGAGTATTGACAGTAGAAAGGTAGTTGTAGTGGGCTGCGGTTTTGTGGGATCTTCTTCCGCGTTTGCCCTGATGCAGAGTAAGCTTTTTTCGGAAATGGTATTGATCGATGCCGATCATGATCGTGCGGAAGGGGAAGCTATGGATATCAGTCATGGCATGGCATTTGCCAGCCCCATGAAGATCTATGCGGGTACTTATGATGATATTACGGACGCCGCAGTCATTGTGATCACCGCCGGTGCAAACCAGAAGCCCGACGAGACGAGACTGGATCTGATCCGGAAAAACAGTGCCATTATGAAGTCCATTATCGGGGAGATCAAAAAGAGACCCTTTGAAGGAATCCTGCTCATTGTCTCCAATCCGGTAGACATTCTGACTTATATAGCCCTGAAGGAATCCGGCTATCCGGCCAACCGGGTCATTGGTTCCGGAACGGTACTGGATACCGGCAGGTTCCGGTATGAACTGGGAGAACATTTGGAAGTGGATAGCAGAAGTATTCATGCTTTTATTATCGGCGAACATGGAGACAGCGAACTGGCAGCCTGGAGCGAGGCGAGAGTCGGTGGCATGCCCATCCATGATTTCTGTGAACTGCGGGGACATTATGACCATGAGGCATCCATGGAGAAAATATTTAACAGCGTGAAAAACAGTGCCTATGAGATCATTGCGAGAAAGCACGCAACCTATTACGGAATTGCCATGGCGGTATGCAGGATCTGCGCAGCAATTGTCCGTAATGAGCAGTCCATTCTGCCGGTATCCAGTCTGATGACGGGAGAGTACGGACTGGAGAATGTGGTGTTAAGCATTCCCGCTGTGGTGGATGAAAACGGTATTGAGACGGTGGTGCCCATTGAATTAAATGAGAAAGAACTGTCAGAACTGCAGCAATCGGCAACTGTATTGAAGAAGGTGATAGCGGAATTTTATCCGGATTAGTCTAAAGGTTTTAATAATGTGAAATGACTGCGCTGTGTCTGCAGGATCCCAAGCTTTGTAAGCTTGCCGAGTTCCGCGGACATGGCGCTTCTTTCTACTCCCAGATAATCCGCCAGTTCCTGACGGTTGAAGGGGATGGTGAAATCATTGGAACCTTTCATTTTTGCCTGATCGGTCAGGTACGCCATTAGTTTTTCTCGGGTGGTCTTGCGGGAGGTATATTTGATTTTCTGGTTCAGATACATGTTGTTCTGTGCCACGATCCCCAAGAGATTTCGGATCAGGGTATGATGAAACCTGCAGCCGTTGTCACAGGTATTCAACAGTTTTTTCCCTTTTAAAAATATAATAGTGCAATCCTCCGCAGCCACGATATCCACAGGAAGATGAGGAATCCCGGCACAGACAAAAGCCTCTCCGAACAGGGAGCCCTCGGAGATGGAGGCAGTAATATTACGGTTGCCGTAGTAATCGTCCTGTAATACATGGATCGAACCGGACTCGACAATACCGATGAAATCCGCCGGATCGCCGGCATGCCTGATATACTCCTCCTTTTGATAGGATTTTGTATAGGCGTGCAGGCGCTTCAGCATAACGGGGATATCTTCGGGTAAAATGTTCTGAAAAAGAGGATTGCTCATAATAAAATCTCCTTTTGTTGGAAAACCAACATACTTGATGGGATGATTCTAGTATAATCCCCTCAGAAAGTCAAGGAGAGTTCAGGAAAGGAAGGATAACGATGTATAAAAATATTGAAAAACAGACGAAATTAAATCTGAAGGAGCTGGTGAAATACCAGGAGGGGCAGGTAGTCAGCAAGACTCTTGTACAGAACGACTATGTGAGTATGACGATTTTTTCCTTTGACAAGGGCGAGGAAATCTCCACCCATGCAGCAGGCGGTGATGCTATGGTAACCGTTTTGGAAGGCAAGGGCAGATTCACCGTAGGCGGCGAAGTATTCTACGTGGAAGAGGGCGAGACTCTGATCATGCCCAAGGATATCCCTCACGCAGTATACGGTGAGGAGAGATTCAAGATGCAGCTGACAGTATCTTTCTGAGTTGTAGAAAAAATGCGGTTTTCTTTTGAGGTTTGTGCAAAATACCGTTTGTTTGGATTTCTTTGTTGGAAAAACAACATAATGAAATTCTGGATTTTGCAATACTGATCTTGTGATGAAACATAGGACGAATAATTAAGGTAAGATGTTTAGAAAAGTAACGGATGATTTAGAGACAAGCTAAGAGCATAGAGAAATCGAGGAGGTAAACATGATCCGAAAAATCATTCATATTGATGAAGAAAAATGCAATGGCTGCGGTATTTGTGCGACTGCATGTCATGAGGGTGCGATAGATATTATTGAAGGCAAGGCAAAGCTGGTCAGAGAGCATTTCTGCGACGGGTTTGGCGATTGTCTGCCCGGTTGCCCGACGGGAGCCATTACTTTCGAAGAGCGGGAGGCACCTGCCTATGATGAGGCGGCAGTGAAACAGGCACAGCAGTTAAAACAACAGGAAAAAATGCAGCGGGAGGGTATGCAGATTCCACATGGAGGATGCCCGGGAAGCCGTATTCGTCAGATGAACCGGAAGGAAGATGCAGCTACCGTGACAGAAAACAGTAACGCCAATGACGTAATCAAATCTCAGCTGTGTAACTGGCCGGTACAGATCAAACTGGCACCGTTGCAGGCACCCTACTTTGACGGAGCGAAGCTGCTCATTGCGGCAGACTGTACCGCCTACGCTTATGCAAATTTTCATAAGGAATTCATTCGCGGAAAAGTCACTTTGATCGGCTGTCCGAAACTGGATGCAGTGAACTACAGTGAGAAGCTGACGGAGATTCTGCGGAACAACGATATTCAGTCCGTGACCATTGTGCGCATGGAAGTACCCTGTTGCGGCGGCCTGGAAATGGCGGCAAAAAAGGCTATACAGGACAGCGGAAAGTTTCTGCCCTGGCAGGTTGTGACCATCGCCATTGATGGAGAGATTCTGGAATAAAATGTTTTTGCTGAAAGCAAGTGCCTGAAAAAGGAGATTGTATGAAAATGCAGGGAGACAGCATCATCAGTGCCCTGATCGGGTTAGTGGGGGCCGTATCTAATAACGGAAAAACAGAGCAGACCGACAGCGTGATCCGGGAAGCGTTTCTGTGTTTGACGGACGCAGGCAGTGAGGAAGAAATGGTACAGAAGATACATGCGGAGAAATTCATCATTGCGCCGGACTGTGCCACCTGCCTCAATCCCTGTGGCAATACTTCGGATTATGACATGGCGCAATTTTATGCAGCAGATGCGAAGGTCATCTCTGCGAAGCGGGATCTGATCGAGACCATTTGTAAAAAAATGGGGTTGTTGCAAAATATCCCGGAGGATGTCTATCAGGGAATTGCCTATCTTGGGTATGATCTGGAACCGGAGGCTTATACGCAGATACAGCAGAAGATTATGTGCTAAGATTTGATTCAATAAATTGAAAGTTACGAGCCATGCAAAAATAGAACGGAATACCTCGGTGGGAGCTTGCTCACACAAGAGGTTATTTCGTTCTATTTTTATACGGCGACAGCCGTCAATGAAATAAATGTGGAGCGTCCTTTGCGACACATTTATGAATT